>OIYH01000097.1_pt1 | contig 75318 bp, 72 predicted proteins | sample 1587911 | NCBI WGS metagenome assembly OIYH01 (sample SAMN03283252) | human gut metagenome | biome: human-associated habitat; material: feces | host: Homo sapiens | place: USA | collected 2013
AGAAATCATACTAGCTTGTATTTTTCCTAACCATCTTTACTGTTATTGGTTTGTTAGATCTTTGATATCATCTCTGATCCGACGTTCTTGAAATTCTTTTTTGGAATTTCAGGGTTGTCATGTTGTTAATTTTTCAAGGTTCTTATATAGCTCTGATACTAAGTATGTCTAACGGAGAAGGAGGGATTTGAACCCTCGCGCCGCTATTAACGGCCTACTCCCTTTCCAGGGGAGCCCCTTCAACCGCTTGGGTACTTCTCCAGTATCAAGCGCTTGAACTTTCATTATGTATGAAAGTCAGCGGAGAGAGAGGGATTCGAACCCTCGCGCCCTTTCGGACAAACGGTTTTCAAGACCGCCTCGTTATGACCGCTTCGATATCTCTCCAAGTTGTTTTTGTTCGTCGCCATCAACCGGCGACTTGTACATATTATCACTTTACCATCTTTGTGTCAACATCTTTTTTCAAAAAATTTGAAGCAATTTTTAAATCCTCAGGAGTGGTGATTTTCAGGTTCTCATACGCCCCCATTATCACCTTCGTTCTGACGCTGCTATAACGCTCCACTATCATTGTGTCATCCGTTATAACCTGACATTTGTCATGCGCCAGTCCATCATAACAGGTAAGCAGAAGTTCCCTGTTAAAACTCTGTGGAGTCTGAACCTGCCACAGCCTGGATCTATCAGGAGTATCCACTCCCATCTGATCCTCATCTACTATCTTGATGGTATCCTTCACAGGTACACCCACTGTACACGCAGAATATACCTTTACTGCATCTATAGAATCTGTGATGATTTTCTGGGTTATGCATGGTCTCGCACCATCATGGATGAGTACATACTTCGCACCATCCGCCGCAATAAGTCCATTATGTACGGAGTCATAGCGCTCTGCCCCACCGGTCACGATCTTCCTGACTTTGGTGATGTTGTACCTGTCTACTATGTCATTTCTGCAATATTCTACATAATCCTCACCTGTGACAAGGATTATGTCATCAACCGGACTGTCTTGAAAGGTCTTGAGCGAATAATACAGTACGGGATAATCCCCCAGCATCATAAACTGCTTAGGTATATCGCTGTGCATCCTGCTGCCCTTTCCGGCTGCAAGGACTATTGCCGTGACCTTTACTCCATCCACTGCATCAAAGATTTCTATATTTGATTCCTTGTAATCAGCATTATCCGCATCGCCCATGTTCATCTTCTCCCTAGTAGTAGTCTGACACCATCACACACTTAACCAGGCTGGTTATCTCTCACCCAGCTTGAGGTTTGGTATGGCATTCAGATCCCATCCATGTCTTGTTCCATTTATGTATTCGTAGTATCCCGCCGCACCTATCATGGCCGCATTGTCCGTGCACAGTATCGGCGATGGATGATACAATGTAAGCCCAGCCTTCTCACAGGCCGCCTTCATGCTGGCTCTGAGAGCAGAATTGGACGCAACTCCGCCAGCTATGGCTATCTTATCCATATGGTATTCCTTTGCCGCAGCAACCGCATGCTCTGTGAGTACTTCCGTTACTGCTTTCTGGAACGATGCTGCCACATCGGCCTCATTGATCTGCTCGTCTCTCATATGAGCCTGATTGATATAGTTGAGCACTGCGGACTTCAGGCCACTGAAGCTGAAGTCATAGGCTGATTCTGCCACCTTTGCCCTTGGAAATTCTATAGCGTCAGGGTTACCCTCCTTCGCCTTACGATCTATCTTCGGTCCTCCCGGGTAACCCAGTCCTATAGCCCTTGCTACCTTGTCAAATGCCTCTCCTGCCGCATCATCCCTGGTTATTCCCAGTATCTCAAACTTGCCGTAATCGACTACCTTTACAAGATGTGTGTGACCTCCTGACACAACAAGGCACATGAACGGAGGCTCAAGCTCCTTGTTCTCTATATAATTCGCTGCGATATGACCTTCTATATGATGCACACCAACAAGTGGTATATCTTTTGCAAATGCTATGGCCTTGGCTGCTCCCACACCAACGAGAAGAGCGCCAACAAGCCCCGGTCCATATGTGACTGCAACCGCATCTATGTCATCCAGTGTGCACTCTGCCTCTTTGAGCGCCTGTCTTATGACCTGTGTAATCTTCTCTATGTGCTTTCGCGAAGCTATCTCCGGCACAACGCCTCCATAAAGTGTATGGATATCTATCTGTGAATATATTATATTTGACAGTACGTTTCTTCCATTCACAACAACCGCTGCGGATGTCTCATCACATGAGGATTCTATAGCCAGTATCTTTACATCTTTCTCCATAATTCATCTCACCTTTGTCGATCTATTCTACTCCTCCGAAAACTTGAGCGTTGTTGTCGTCCTGTCCTTTGCTGCAATAGTTCTCGGGAATATCTCTCTTATCTCATCCATAAACACCGCCGGTTTTGCCATCGACGGACTGTAATGTGTAAGCCACATCTCCCCCACATCTGCCTTTGCCGCTATGGCCGCAGCCTCCTGCATCATCATATGCTTATGCTCTATGGCTTTTATCTCTTTCTCCTTTTCGCCGTACATACCCTCACATATGAACAAATCTGATCCGGCTGCATACTTCTCTATAAGGGGGGTCGGTCTGGTATCTGTGCAGTATGTGAGCTTCAGGCCCTTGCGGTCAGGACCAAGCACCATATCAGGAGTATATATGTGTCCATCCTCCTCGTATGTGTTGCCCTTCTGCAAGCCATTCCAGTATTTCATTGGAATCTCATTCTCTCTAGCTCTGTCCACGCTGAATTTTCCTGTTCTTGGAAGCGAAAGGGAATATCCATAACATGTCACATTGTGATTCACCCTGAATGCATCCACCCTGAGATCCTCCCACATAAAGCTCTCCTCAGCCTCCGAGAGCTCCTGGAACCTGATCTCAAACGGAAGCTCAGGCGCTATAACCCTTAGGGAATTGACTACCTTCTCAAGTCTCTTTGGGCCAACCATAAGAAGTGGCTCCGTTCTCTCGGCATTGCCTATCGTGAGCAGCAGCCCCGGCAATCCGCTTATATGATCTGCATGAAAATGTGTGAAGCAGATCACATCTATCTGCTTAAAGCCTATCATGCCCTGCTGACGCATTGAGGTCTGGGTTCCCTCTCCGCAGTCTATCAGCATCTCGTGTCCGTTATATCTGACCACGAGAGATGTAAGTGCCCTGTATGGCAGCGGCATCATCCCTCCGGTCCCCAAAAGACATACGTCTATCATCTTCTATCTCCATTTCTAAGGCAGAGTCTATATGCATACTCTATGCATACTCTGTCACATCATCTATCCTTGGAGGTATGACACATTCATTTACAAGTCTGTCGTAACAGTCCTCACACATCCTGAGTGTGTATTTTCTGCCATCCTTACGTGAGAAATATCCCCACTCCTTCTGAATAAGGACGTAATCCTCCTTGTTATGCATATCTCCAAATACAATTATCCTTCCACACCTATTACATCTGATCTCACTCATATTTATCTCCTGTCCGACTGTATGCAGCCCTGTTATGAGTCTGATTATAAGCTAGATCCTTCACAGAATATACCGACAATGTTTTCCAGCCGTGCAAATGTGGTCTCCACGCACTGTATATTCTGCATATATCTATTACTACAACTGTTTTTGCATAACCAGACCATCCTCCACCGGTGAGTCGTAGTATTTTTTTCTTGTAGAAATTTTTACAAATCCAAACTGCTCATACATAGCTATCGCAGCAGCGTTGGATTCCCTGACTTCCAGAAATATGCTCTGCACATTCCTGTCCTTGCAGTCATCGATCATGGCTTCCATCAGCTTAAAGCCGATGCCACGACGTCTTGATCCGGCATCCACTGCTACCCTGAGCAGATCTGCACTGTCACACACCGCCGAATATATGATATAGCCGGCGATTTCTCCTTCAGAAGTCTCAAGGATCTTGACATGATCGTATGTCCCCTGTATAGATGAGGACACCATCTCCTCATTCCACGGATGCGAAAACACCGTCATCTCAAGTGCAGCTATCCCGGCCAGGTCTTTCATATCTGCCAGTCTCGGGCGTACATGGGAAAAACAGCTATTCATGTCCATCATTCTCCAGTTTTGCCTTTTCAGCTCTCTCCCGCTCTGCCTGTGACTGTCTGAGATATTCAGGGGCAAATGTATCCCCCTCCTCATACTGTCCGGCTGCATATCTCACCTGGGCTGCGGCTGCCACCGAGCCAGCTCTCTGCTTATTCATGTGTGCCGGAGCAAATGCGTAGTCTGCCGTCATCTTCTCTTTTAAAACATCAGCATACACATCTATTCCATCTCCCACAAATATAACCTTTTCCCCTCTCTCATTGAGTTGGTCTATAAGGTCAGCAATATCCATAGGAGTCTGATCCATTATCGTCTCAAGCCTGTCATCACTGTTAAAACTGTAAAGTCCCGTATACACCTGTTTTCTTCTCGCGTCCATGATAGGGCAGATAAGTCTGTCAGTTCCCCACACATTGTATGCAAGCCCCTCAAGTGTCGGCACCGCAATAACCGGTATATTCCATGCAAGTGCAAGTCCCTTGACCGTCGCTGAGCCTATTCTGAGTCCTGTAAATGATCCCGGTCCGGCAGCAACAGCCAGCGCATCAAAACTCTCTTTGTCCGTCTCTGTCATCTTCACGATCTCTTCCAGCATAGGAAGCAGTGTCTGGGAATGTGTCTTCTTGTAGTTGGTTGTATATTCAGCTATCAAATTATTGTTCTCGACTATGGCAACGCTCGCCACAAGTCCTGAGCTGTCAAATGCTAAGATCTTCATATCTGATCATGCCTCTCTTCTATCGTAATACGCCTGTAATCAAGGCCCTTTGAAAGGTCCTTCTCTATGTCGATTCTGGTATATGTGTCAGGTAATATCTCCTCGATGAGGTTAGCCCACTCTATAAGACATACTCCATCTCCATACACCATCTCATTGTAGCCTATCTCATCCATCTCGTCTACATCGCCGATCCTGTACACGTCAAAATGATACAGAGGCAATCTGCCCTCGTCATACTCCTTCACAATAGTGAAAGTCGGGCTGTTCACCACTTCAGTGATTCCAAGTCCAGCTGCCACCCCCTGGGATATTATCGTCTTGCCAACTCCCAGATCTCCATATATACAGTACACCTGGCCAGGAGCTGCATTCTGTCCAAGCTGTACTCCTGCATTGTAGGTTTCTTCCTTGCTATTACTCTCTATGACCATATTCTCTCCTGTCTGTCATACATATGTGTTCTCTCCGGTATTCCGGAACTATTCTGTTACTTCTAAAGATTGAGCGTGATCTTCCTGCCTTTTGCTTCAAATGGCCTGTATGCAACACCAGCCATGTCAAACATTTTCTTGGAGGCTATGGTGCTCTCTGTCATCGCATACTTGTCTGACATATACACTACTTCCTTTATACCGCACTGAATAATAGCTTTGGCACATTCATTGCACGGGAACAGAGTAGAATATATGATCGCATCCTTGAGATTGCCACCTCTGTAATTAAGAATAGAGTTCAGCTCCGCGTGGCATACATAGAAATATTTGTTGTCAAGCGGGGCTCCGGACTTTCCCCACGGCATTGTGTCATCGTCGCATCCTGCCGGCATACCATTATATCCCATGGACAGAATTCTGTTGTTCTTGTCCACTATACACGCACCAACCTGCGTTGACGGGTCTTTGCTTCTCTCTGCCGACATCATCGCAATGCCCATAAAATACTGATCCCACGATATGTAATCTGTTCTCTTCATACCCTGACTCCTTTCAAATTCTTTTATGTTCCCGCCTTATACGGGTGCAGCCGCATGAAAAGCGCTTCGCGCGGCGTCTGCTTCATCATAAGGAATCCCCCGCCTTAACGGCGGTTCCCCCTTATGATAATTTACGCCGGAGTTTCCCCCGGCGTATATTGTAAGGTCCTGCAGAACAGAACTTCATATGATTCTGTTAGAATTAACGATCGCCGAGTGCGAACTTGTCATGGATCGCGTTCATTGCGCGCTCTGTATACTGCTCGTCGATGAGAACTGTAACTCTGATCTCTGATGTTGAGATCATTCTGATGTTGATGTTCTCATCATAAAGAGCCTCGAACATCTTGGCTGCAACACCTGCATTTGACTGCATTCCTGCACCAACGATAGAAACCTTTGCAACATTCTTGTTGACATCTATGCTCTCAAACTTGCCTATGTTGTTCTTGATGATCTCCTCTGCTTTGTCTGCATTCTCATCACTACATGTGAATGTAATATCCTTTGTTCCATGTCTTCCTACTGACTGCAGTATCATATCTATATTGATGTCATTCTTTGCAAGCAGGTTGAAAAGCTTGAATGCAACACCCGGTGTGTCCTCTAATCCTACAACTGCCACTCTCGCTGAATCCGCATCCGCTGCAACTCCACTAACTAACATCTTCTCCATTCCAGTATCCTCCTTAACTATTGTACCCTCTGAAAAATTGAGACTTGAACGAACAACCAGCTGAACACCGAACTTCTTTGCAAGCTCAACTGAACGGTTGTGCAGAACGCCTGCTCCAAGTGTAGCAAGCTCAAGCATCTCATCGTATGTTATCGTATCCAGCTTACGTGCGGTCTTTACCTTACGTGGATCTGCTGTATATACTCCATCCACATCTGTGTATATCTCACACGCATCAGCGTTAAGTGCCGCTGCAAGTGCAACAGCTGTTGTATCTGAACCACCACGACCAAGAGTTGTGTAATCGTCATACTTGTTAATTCCCTGGAATCCTGTGACAATAACTATCTTTCTCTGCTCCAGCTCATGTCTTATTCTCTCAACATCGATTCTCTTCAGACGCGCATTGCCATACACTGAAGTTGTATGCATTGCCACCTGGAATGCGTTCAGAGAGATTGCAGGAACTTTAAGAGAATTCATAGCCATAGCCATAAGCGATACGGACATCTGTTCACCTATTGTAAAAAGCATATCCATCTCTCTCTTAGGTGGATTCTCATTTACCTGCTTAGCCATATCTATCAGCTCATCTGTGTATTTACCCATCGCAGACAGAACTACGACTACGTCGTTCCCCCTCTGCCAGTCCTCAATACATCTTTTGGCCACGTTAAAGATTCTTTCGGTATTTCCAACAGAAGTACCACCAAACTTCTTTACTATTAACATATTGTCCTCCTGATCGCTCATTTGAAAATTTGTATATTTAACTCTTCACCGGAGCGGGCCGGTAAAGAGAAATAAGCCTTTTGTAAAATACCGCAATTCCACTAGGATTGCAAGGTCATTGAATAATATTGTACTAATCCAGCACTCTAAGAGCACTCTTGACACCAATCTTATTGCAACATGCCTCAAATTCACCCTCTGTGATCACCGCTGTAACAAATGCCTTTTCATCGAGATCAGAATCGACATACTCAACATCACCAAATACAGCCTTGATGGCAGCCTCAGTCTTCTCATCTGTTCTGACAAAGAATCTGCTCTCTGAGTCCGCAAATGTACCCATCTCAAGTTCTTCGTCCTCCCATATGATAGGAACATGTCTTCCCGCATTCTTCACTGCATCAATAACGTCTGATACAACCGCAGACGCTGTTGGAAGCTTTCCGGCGCCCTTGCCGTAGAACATTACGTCGTCAAGTGCATTACCATGTACAAGTATGCCATTGTATACATCATCTATCTTTGCCAGCGGATTGTCATGTGGAAGCATGACCGGGGCAACATATGAATATAGCTTGCCGTCTGTTTTTCTGGTTGTTCCGACAAGTTTTACAGAGTAACCCATCTTATCCGCATACTTGAAATCGTCTGTTGTTATCTTGGTTATTCCCTCCATATGTATCCTGTTGTAATCCAGGTTCTTGCCATATACGAGAGATGTAAGTATTGCTATCTTTCTACACGCATCGCCACCCTCTACATCAGCCTCAGGATTGCGCTCCGCATATCCGAGCTCCTGTGCCTGCTTCAGTACTGTCGCATAGTCAGCCCCCTCTTTATCCATCTTGGTGAGGATATAATTCGTTGTACCATTGAGTATTCCTGTGATCTCCGTAACATCATCCGCAGTTATGGATGTGTTAAGTGGTCTTATAACAGGAATTCCACCGCCTGCTGATGCTTCAAAGAAGAAATTGATATTGCCCTCTCTGGCAATCTTTATAAGCTCAGGTCCATGAACGGCCACAAGCTCCTTGTTGGAGGTTGCCACACTCTTGCCGGCAAGCAGGCACTTCTTGACAAATGTATATGCAGGCTCAACACCTCCCATAACCTCCACAACGACGCTTATATCATCGTCGTTAAGTATATCTTCAAAATCATGGGTGAGAATGTTCTCGACAGGATCCCCAGGAAACTCCCTGAGATCAAGCACTCTCTTAACGTTTATCTCCTGTCCAGCTCTCTTGTTAACAATATCATGGTTGGTGTTAATCACTTCCACAACTCCTGAACCCACTGTACCATAACCTAATACTGCTATATTCACCATGTTTTTATCTCCTTCTTATCTCCTTTTTCTGCATAATAATGCAAGTTTAGTACGTCATTACTTTATCAGTATAAAGCGTCATTGTCAAAGACTAATTTCTTATCATCAAATGACTCTCATGTGCTGCTACACCTCAACCTTATTCACCCATTTGAGATAGGCTGTCATAAATCCATCAAGATCTCCATCGAGAACCGCCGATACATTGGAATTCTCGTATGCTGTACGTTTATCCTTGACCATGGTATACGGTTGGAGCACATACGATCTTATCTGACTTCCAAAACCATTGTCAGTTACCTCTCCGCGGATGTCCGAAATTTTCTCCAGATTCTCCTGTTTCTTCAAAAGATAAAGTTTGGACTTCAGCATCTGCATAGCCTTATTCTTGTTCATGAGCTGTGATCTCTCATTCTGGCACTGAACAACTATACCGGTAGGATAATGTGTGATTCTGATGGCCGATGATGTCTTATTGATATGCTGGCCACCTGCACCGCTCGATCTGTAGGTATCTATCCTTATATCTTCATCCCTGATCTCTATCTCCAAATCCTGCTCTATATCCGGTATGACATCACAGGATGCAAACGAAGTCATTCTCTTGCCGGCCGAATTGAATGGTGATATTCTTACCAGTCTGTGCACTCCCTTCTCTGACTTGAGATATCCGTACGCATGCTGCCCATTTATCTGAATGGTCACAGACTTTATACCAGCCTCATCGCCCTCAAGGAAATCGAGCACCTCAACACTCATGCCGTGCTTTTCTGCCCATCTGGTATACATTCTGTACAACATACTCGCCCAGTCGCAGGACTCCGTTCCGCCCTCTCCTGAATGGAGTGTGAGTACCGCATTACAGTCATCAAACTCGTCAGTGAAGAGAAGATTTATCCTATACTCCTCAAATTCCTTCGTAAATATATCTATCTGCTCCCCTATCTCAGGCACAAGACTCGGATCATTCTCCTCCTCCGCCATCAGGATCAGTGTATCTATATCCACATAGTCATTCTCAAGCTTCTTATAGTTGTCAACCAGATCCTGAAGTCCCTTCAGTTCCTTCGATACCTCACGGGATCTGTCGATATCATCCCAGAAATCCGGCTGTTCCATCTCATAATTAAGCTTTGCTATTCTGTCTGTCTTGTTTTCAATGTCAAGGGATGACTTGACCTCCCCCAAGGGATCCCTATAGGAGGCCATCGTCGCCCTGAACTCATCCAATTCTATCACTTGGTTTCTCCTGTATCACGTATTTATGCGTTCTTACCGCAGCAGTTCTTATACTTCAGACCGCTTCCGCATGGACAGAGATCATTTCTGCCTATCTTCTTGGCTTTCTTTACAGGTCCCCTTGACACTGTGTCATCCTTATTGGTTCCTGTAACCTTATTCACCTCTTCACGCTCAATCTTCTGCTCAACCTTTATTCTGAGAAGAAGCTTTACAGTATCCTCACGGATCGCTGCTGTCATGTCATTGAACATGTCATATCCTGCGAATTTGTATTCTACAACAGGATCTCTCTGGCCAAGTGATCTAAGTCCGATTCCCTGTCTCAGATTATCCATGTCGTCGATATGATCTGTCCACTTTCTATCTATAGTCTTGAGGAGTATAACTCGCTCGATCTCTCTCATCTGATCAGGATCACCGATCTCTTCCTCCTTGGCAGCATAGAGCTCAAGAGCTTCATTGTACAGTCTGTCCTTCAGCTCGCTGATATCTGCCTTTTTGATCTCCTCTTCGGTAAGTGTAACCGGATCAGCAAATGGAACTATGCCCCTTATCATGTCATCCAGCTCTACCTGATTCCAATCCTCAGGTGCTGTCTCTGATGAGCATACCTGATCTACTGCTGCATTTATATCATCCTTTATCATCTTGAGGATAACCTCGTGCATGTTCTCGCCGTCAAGAACTCGTCTACGCTCCTTGTAAATGATCTCTCTCTGCTCGTTGTTAACACGGTCATACTCAAGAAGATTCTTTCTTATGGCAAAGTTGTTACCCTCGATCTTCTTCTGTGCCTTCTCTACGAAGTTGGAAATAGTCTTATGCTCTATCTCCTCGCCCTCAGGTATCTTAAGGGTATCATACACTGACATAACTCTCTCTGATCCGAAAAGTCTCATCAGATCATCTTCCAGTGACAGATAGAACTTTGACTCTCCCGGATCTCCCTGTCGTCCTGAACGTCCACGGAGCTGATTATCGATACGTCTGCTCTCGTGTCTCTCTGTACCGATGATCCTGAGTCCTCCGAGCTCTGCAACACCCTCGCCGAGCTTGATATCAGTACCACGTCCTGCCATGTTAGTCGCGATGGTTACCGCATTCTTCTGTCCAGCGTCTGCAACTATCTCAGCCTCAAGCTCGTGGAACTTGGCATTGAGCACCTTGTGAGGTATCTTTCTCTTGGACAGCATATGACTGAGTTCCTCTGATGCGTCGATATTGATCGTACCGACAAGCACCGGCTGTCCCTTTCTGTAACTTATATTAATCTGCTCAACGATCGCATTGAGCTTTTCTTTCTTAGTCTTAAATATAGAATCCGGCTGATCTATTCTCTGTATAGGTCTGTTCGTAGGAATGACAACAACGTCCATTCCATAGATCTCTCTGAACTCCTCTTCCTCTGTCTGGGCTGTACCTGTCATACCTGCCTTCTTGTCAAACATGTTGAAGAAGTTCTGGAATGTGATCGTTGCAAGAGTCTTGCTCTCTCTCTTGACCTTTACATTCTCCTTTGCCTCTATAGCCTGATGCAGACCATCTGAGAATCTACGTCCGGGCATGATACGTCCGGTAAACTCATCAACGATGAGTACCTCATCATCCTTCACCACATAATCTCTGTCTCTGAACATGAGGTTATGTGCACGGAGTGCCAGGATGATATTGTGCTGGATCTCCATGTTCTCAGGGTCTGAGAGGTTGTCAATATGGAAGAACTGCTCTACCATCTTCACACCATTTGCAGTGAGCATGACGTACTTGTCCTTCTCATTTACAAGGAAATCTCCATCCTCCTCTATCTCTGTCTTCATGAGCATATCCATCTTGGATATCTCTCCATCACCCTCACCTCGCTTCATCTGTCTCGCAAGGTAATCACACATCTTGTAGAGCTCTGTGGACTTGCCGCTCTGACCGGATATGATAAGAGGAGTACGTGCCTCATCGATAAGGACTGAATCCACCTCATCGATTACACAGTAGTGAAGATCTCTCAGAACAAGCTTCTCCTTGTAGATTACCATGTTATCTCTCAGGTAATCGAAACCGAGCTCGTTGTTGGTAACATATGTAATATCGCAGTTATACGCCTCACGTCTCTCGTCTGTTGTGGAACTGTTGAGTATGATTCCGACCTTAAGTCCGAGGAATTCATGCACCTGCCCCATCCATTCAGCATCTCGCTTTGCCAGGTAGTCGTTGACAGTTACAACATGGACACCCTTTCCTTCAAGGGCATTCAGATAAGCAGGAAGTGTTGATACAAGTGTCTTTCCTTCTCCCGTTCTCATCTCTGCGATTCTTCCCTGATGGAGAACTATTCCTCCTATGAGCTGTACCCTGTAATGCTTCATTCCAAGTACACGGTATGCAGCCTCTCTCACAACCGCAAATGCTTCTACCAATATATCGTCTAACGTCTCGCCGGCAGCAAGTCTGTCCTTAAACTCTTGTGTCTTGCCCCTCAGCTCTTCATCTGAAAGTGCCTGCATCTTCTCGTCGAGTGCCTCTATCGCATCAACTATAGGATTGATCTTTTTCAATTCCTTCTCGCTGTGCGTTCCAAATATTTTCTCAAACAAACCCATGTTGTTTTTGACCTCCTAGCTATCGTTATTCAGGGTACATTCTAACATCATATGACATTTATATCAAGCAAAAAGGAGACCTTCTATAACCGAAAGTCTCCTTTAAAATACTATATTCAATTATCATCGGCACTTATATTAACCGTGCTTTTGCCAATATCTGATCTTAATATTCAGGCTCGATGATTCCGTATGTGCCGCCCTTTCTCTTGTATACGACATTGACCTCATCTGACTCTGCATTCCTGAATACATAGAAATTATGTCCAAGCAAATCCATCTGGATACATGCATCCTCTGGATACATAGGTTTTACTTCGAACTTCTTAGTTCTCACGATCTTGATATCGTCATCATCCTCAACGTCCTCGTCGACAAATGCATCGTTCAGGTATGCTACATTCTGCTCCTTGTCAATGAGCTTCTTACGATGCTTGGTAACCTGTCTCTCAATAACCTCTACAACGAGATCGATCGAAACATACATGTCATCACTAACCTGCTCGGCTCTGATGATATGTCCCTTCATAGGAATCGTTACCTCTATCTTCTGTCTATCTTTCTCAACGCTGAATGTGACCTGTGCGCCAGTATCAGCCGCAAAGTACTTCTCAAGCTTTGAGAGCTTGTCCTGTACTGCATTTCTAAGTCCTTCTGTAACTTCAATGTTCTTACCGCTGATTATGTAATTCATGATGCCCAACTCCTTCTTTTTTGGATATGATCCAAATTGATATGACCATTATACCACAACGAGTCTTTTTTTCAATATATTTGACGTATTTTTATGTGCATATTGACAACTTTATTTATTTTCGCTGTCATGTTTTCGCCATTTTACACAAAAAGCGCACATGTATACCATGTGCGCTTTAATGTATTCATTATACCCTATTATATACAGCTTGTCTACTGTCCTATGATTCTGACTGCACAGAGCGGATCTCTGTAGAATGCAGAGGATATCTTGATACCGGTCTCCTCTGTGCTGGCATGTACTATCATTCCGTCTCCGATATATATAGCGCAGTGCTCTATAGAGCTGTCTCCATAGAAAAGTATGTCTCCAGGCTCAAGACTTGAAGTGTCTACTCTTGTTCCATACTGTGACTGTGCTCCCGCTGAGTGTGGAAGTGAATATCCAAACTGAGCGTATACAGCCATGACAAAGCCTGAACAGTCAGCTCCATCCGTAAGGCTCGATCCGCCATATACATATGGATTACCCACAAACTGTGTTGCAAAGTTCGCAAGGTCTATTCCTGTCTGGCCGCTCGGTGCCACTACATTGTTCTGTGAATCGTCTGAATCGCTGCTGTCAGATGATGTGTCGTCTGATGTATCCGATGACTGATCTGCAGAATCTGTATCCGGCTGATCTGGCGTGTAGGAATCATCCTCTGTGCTCTGGCTGTCATCTGATGCGTCCTCAGCTTCTGCCTCGTCTGCGCTCTCCTGTTCCTGTCTTGCCTGCTCCTCTGCCGCCTTTTCTTCCGCAGCCTTCGCATCAAGCTCTGCCTGGATCTGCTCCATGGACTTGGCAGTTGCAAATGCATATGTATCATCTACAAATTCAGTGCTGACATAACCATTCGTCTCGTCGTCAAGTGCTATCTGCACCCATTTGTCATCCTGTGATATGACATCAAAGCTCTGGCCTGATCCAACCTGTGTTATACAGTCGGAGTTCACATCAGCCTCTGTTCTTACGTTGAGTGTCTCTGTATTGACAGTTACCTGCTTCGGACAGTTCGCCTCGGCATAGGCTCCCGCATCATCTCCAAAAAGAAGCAGGTCATTCCTTATGTATCCTGTACAGTCACCTGATGTGACCTTGGTCCACTCCTTGCCCTTCTTCTCTATGGTTGCTATTCCATTGTTCCCTATGATACCAACTACATCTGAATCAGTTCCGGCTCCCGATCTTATATTCACATAATCCTCGGTGGCAACAAGACACTTATCCTTGAAATCAGGATATTTCACCTTGTTCTCTTCGCTTGTCTTGTCCTTCTTAGCCTCCGCAGCATTCTTTCCTACGGATGCTGTAGTCTTCTGTGCATCTGTGGACGTTGCCGCCTTTGCAGCATCGCCTGCGTTTTTATCATTGCCCGCAAGGGTGTTAGCATATCTGTCAAATGCAGATGAAATACCTACAGTTGAATCGCTGTATATCTGTCCCGCGCTCACCGTTCCTATGGAAGTGGTGATCATCATTCCTGCCGCTGCAGCAACAACTATAGTCTTCTTAAATGACTTTGCTTTAGACATTATAAAAAACCTCCTGTGCTGATCTTAACGCAACAATTATTACATCTTTGTTACAAATCTATTGTAGTATAGCAATAATGATTACATTTGTCAACACAGGAGGCGTTGTTTTATACGTTTGTATTTATTTTTTGTTACATATTTGTTACATATACTAGTTTGAAATTACAACTCCATCCTCGCCATTTACAGTAACTATAGCGCCAGACTTAAGTATCTTGGTCGCGTTCTGTGCACCCAGGATAACAGGTATGTCACGGCTGAGTCCGACTATGGCAGCATGTGAATTGCCACCGTTCTTCTCACACACGATCGCAGATGCAGTCTTGAGCTGATCCATGATCCTGTTGCTGGTCTCATTTATGACGATTATGTCTCCATCCTTATAGTTCTTGATGAGCTCATCCTCTGACTCGCATACACAGAGCGGTGCGGTTGCAGATCTCTCATTTATAGAGAAGCCCTTTACAAGGATATGTCCTACAACGTGTACCTTTATCAGGTTTGTCGTGCCGGTCACGCCAAGTGGGACTCCGGCGGTGATTACAGTCACCTCACCGTCCTTAACATAGCCGTGCTTCTTTGCCGCATCAACAGCATGCTCGAAGAGATCGTCAGTGTTGTTCTCCTCACCTATAAGAAGAGGCTGAACTCCCCATGAAAGATTGATCTGTCTGGCAACCTTCTTAACAGGGGTACATCCGATGATCGGACATTTTGGTCTGTACTTTGAGAGCATTCTCGCTGTCTTTCCTGACTTGGTAACAGTGATGATGGCTGCCGCTGCAAGGTCTATGGCCGTTGTACATGTCGCATGTGATATAGCACTCGTTATATCAGGATTCTGCACTGCATCCCTGTTGAAGAATCTCTTGTTGTAATCTATGTCTCGCTCTGCTCTCTCTGCGATGGTCTTCATGGTGTGAAGAGCCTCAACCGGATACTTGCCCGCTGCGGTCTCTCCTGAGAGCATGATTGCACTTGTTCCGTCATATATGGCATTTGCAACATCTGTCGCCTCTGCTCTGGTAGGTCTTGGATGTATCATCATGGAGTCAAGCATCTGTGTAGCTGTTATGACCTGCTTGTCCGCATTGTATACCTTCTTGATGATCATCTTCTGGATGATAGGCACATCCTCAAGAGGTATCTCAACACCCATATCTCCTCTTGCGACCATGATTCCATCGGACACTCTGATTATGTCGTCTATATTGTCAACGCCCTGCATATTCTCAATCTTGGCGATGATATTGATATTGTCACACTCATACTCGTCAAGGATCTTCCTGATCTCAAGTATATCGTCGGCTGATCTTACAAATGATGCAGCGATGAAATCGAAATCATTCTCAATACCAAAGATTATATCCGCCCTGTCTACATCGCTTATGTATGGCATGGTGAGGTTAACTCTTGGAACATTTACACCCTTGTGGTTTGATACAGGTCCGCCATTCTCCACGCGGCACACGATATCTTTATCAGTAACCTTCTCTATCTTCATATTTATAAGGCCGTCATCGATGAGTATGGTATCTCCCGGCTTGACATCGTTCACAAGATTCTTGTATGTAATGGATACCTTTGCCTGGTCGCCCACCACATCCTCTGTCGTCAGTGTAAATGTCTGTCCTTCTACGAGTTCAACCTTGCCCTCCTTGAAGTCCCCAACTCTTATCTCCGGGCCCTTAGTATCAAGCAGTGTTGCAACCGGAAGTCCAAGCTCCTCACGAAGCTTCTCCACTCTGTCCTTGTTCTTCCTGTGCTGGGCATGATCACCATGAGAAAAATTGAATCTGGCAACATCCATACCCTCGATCATGAGCTTTCTGAGCACCTCATCATCGTCCGTCGCCGGTCCCAATGTACAAATTATCTTTGTCTTTCTCAAATTCATATGAATACTCCTCCTACTGTTTTATATATTGTATTTGAATGTGTCTTCTATAATTATTTACCTTTGCTCATACTGGGAAAATTCCTGCGCCAGATCATTCTGTTCTACCTGTGCCAGATCTTCCTGTGGATCGTCATCCGGGTTATTCTTATGATACTGTGATACAGCGGCAAATATGTATATCACAGATATGAAAAGCGCCAGCATCCCCATCGTTCTCTTCGCCGGCCATATGTATGTTGCAATGACCATCATGAGGAAATACCATAATAACCTTATATATATGGCAGATTTGTAAATAGTGCCAAATGATACCTCGATCTTCTTCATGGATGCCGCTATCAGTCCCGCCACCGTTATGAGCAGTGACCAGAACAGCGTGAGCACAAATCCAACAATTATCTGCAATACCCATGCAAGCACAAGCACCGGTGTGTCGAGCTTATTTATGAGATTGATCACATCCTGCTTTGTAACAGCCTTGAATCCATATGTCTCATTCAGGGATTCATATATATCCTTACATCTTATGATCTGTGTTCTTCCTGAGTTATATGTGAGTATCTCATCCGCTGATATGATGAATACGGTACGATACCCGCCGTCTGCAGCAAGGTCTCTTGCAACAGCTTCATCCACTTTCGTCTTCGATGTGTTGATCTTTATGTAGGACATGTTCTCATCATCCGACCAGTCGAATGCCCCATCGTAGTAAAAACCATCTCCGGTCAGTGAAAAATCCTCCATATTCCGGTCTATCCTGTCCGCAAGCCTTCCGCCGCCAAACAACTGGTTATATGGAATAAAGAATATCACCAGATAAGTCAGTGTGCTCATGATAAATGTTATCAGCATCGCCGATGACATCCGTCCAAATCGTCCATTTCTGTAATAAGCTTCCGGTTTTGCGACACCTACGAACATGTTCTTCAACGCGCCTAAAAATCCAACTCTTTTTTTATCATCCAACAGTTATTGTCCTCCAAATTTCATATGCCTGCTAATTATAACATAGACTTTATGTATTTAATATGAAAAACATCAACCTTTACCGACTTTTTTCTTGTTTTTCATTCAGGCTTTATGTTTTAGCTGGATTTTAATAAGCATTTTGTAATATATTCGTAACAAATCAGTGCAGTTTTATTGACTTTTCATAGCGTACATTATATTATGTAAACTGTGCTCAAAACTTTTTACAAAACGGGAGGAATTCATGATTATCAGAAAATTTACTAGGATAATTCTGGGCGCTGCTCTGGGTATAAGTGTATTCGCATTTGCCGGCGACGTGCCCGAAACAGCCTATGCCGCAGACATGTCCGACATAAGCGTTACATCAACGAGGGAGGATGTACAGCAGGTGGTGGACGATGGAAACTTCGACTACACAGAGCTTGACGGTACAGAGATCGATCACATATACGAGTTGTATAATAACGATCCCGAAACCATCAAACAGCTCCAGCGTCAATCCGATTACAACGCCACCGGCGATATAGCTACGCTGAGTGCCAGATATACCCACTCTTCCATGTTCGATGGCTACAAAGTCATCAAGGGCATAGACGTATCCGAGTGGAACGGCGACAACATCAACTGGAAAAAGGTTAAAGCCGCAGGAATATCCTACGCATTCATACGTGTGGGCGGACGCTACTACGGTTCAGGAAAATATTTCATCGATTCTACATACAAGGATAATATCAAAAATGCACTGAATGCAGGTGTTGACGTGGGTGTGTACTTCTACTCACAGGCCATCAGCACATCGGAGGCCAAGACAGAAGCCAAATACACCACCGACCTGATCTCAGGCTACAACATAACTTATCCCGTTGTCATGGATTATGAATACGCATGGGAAGATGGAGGTCTGAGCGGTCGTCTGTACAACGCCCACCTTTCCAAGAGTGCAGCTACACATGTCATAAAAGCATTCTGTGCGGCAGTTGAATCAAAGGGCTACGTAGGCATGATCTACGCCAGCAAGACTGTCATCACAGACGACATGAACGCATCTTCGATCGCACAGTCATATCCTATATGGAATGCCCAGTACAACGACACGGACACTCTCACAGTGAAACATTCATACTGGCAGTACAGCGACGTCGGCAAGGTGTCAGGAATCAGCAATGCAACTGATATGAATTTCAGATATGTTAAATCTCCTGCCGCGCCTTCATCTCTGACACAGTCAGCGTGCACAGACTCCACTATCACACTGACATGGACGAAGATCCCTGAGGTCTATGCTTACCAGATAGTACGTTACGACAGCTCCGAAGATAAATACGTCTCCGTGGGAATTGCCAAGGGTGCCGGAACGACTACATTTACAGATAAGAATCTTCAGGACGGTAAAAAGTATACATACAAGGTACGCGGATATTACAAATTGAGCTCAGGAGCCATCTACGGAACCTACTCAGCAGAGTGTACCGGCATTACAATAGCTGATACCATAGAGAACTTTGCGGCTGCAGTTACAGCGCCTACATCTGTAAAACTTTCATGGTCACCTATCCCTGCAGCAACAGGATACAGAGTATACAGAAGCAACGGTTCATCAGGCAGCTACGAGACGATTGCCACGACCAATTCTCCTGACGACTGCGAGGTTACCGACAGCCAGCTCAATCCTGGCACAAAATATAACTACAAGGTACGCGCATACACAACAACTGATACCAACACCATCTGGCACGTTCTGTCAGATGCCAAGGCCATAACCACCGACCCAGGCGAGGTTACAGGGCTCAAGATCACTTCAGCCTACACAAGCTCACTTACACTGAAGTGGAATAAGCAGGAAAATGTTGACGGATACATCGTATATGTATGGGAGCCATCCAATGCTACTTGGACAAGGCTTGCAAAGATCTCTTCCAAGTCTACTGACACATACACACACAAGGGACTTCCTCATTCAACTGAGTACAGCTACACGGTATGTGCATATTACAAGAAAAATGGAACATACCACTACACAGAGACAGCCAGCGCAGTGAGCGGATTTACCGGACCTGCTGTTCCTTCCCAGATCGCAACCGCATCAAGGACAGCCAATTCCGTGACCATAAGATGGACACAGATATCTGATGCCACAGGCTACACGGTATACAAATATAATACGTCCAGCAAGTCATTTGAGCAGGTGGCACGTATCAGCGGAAGCAGCAACAGAACATACACATTTACAGGACTTAAAGCCGGAACAGAATACAAATTTGGAGTGAGAGCATACACAGAGCGGAATGGATTCACAGGCTTCAGTGACCGCAAGGATTTCAGCTCCTGCACTCTCCCGGCAACCTTTACGTCATCCTTCAAATACACACCACTTGGATCGCAGAGATTCCTCCAGTGGTCAAAGCTGTCATACGCTGACGGCTACATCGTATACAAGTATGATCAGAAGGCAAACAAATACACAAGAGTTAAGAAGATAACATCCAACAAGACAAATTTCTGTTTTGTTCCTAACCTCAGAAGAGGCTACGGTTACCGTGTTCTTGCTTACATGAAGTACAACGGCAAGATATACTACGGAGCACTTTCAAAAGCACCGGTCAAGAATACATCTCTTACCGGAACGATCACTGACAGCAGAGTAAACCTCCGTGCAAAAGCCGGAACAAACAGCAGAGTAGTCAGAACGCTTGCAAGGGGTTCAAAAGTCAAGATCTCCGGCTATGCAAAGTCTGGAAGATATATCTGGTATAAGGTCACATACACCAGAGGCTCCAGAAAATATACCGGCTATATAAGATCTGATTTCATACGTGTCAAGTAATTCTTATACTTATACAATTAAAATAGGGAAAAGCATACATACTTTGTATCTCCTGCTTTTCCCTATTTTTTTATATTTTTTCTCAATATTTTTCTCATGCAGGCCTTTTATTAATAATATTTTAATAATATTTTAATAATCTTTTTGTAATATAATTGTAACATTTGTATTAGGAGGCTTACATGAGAATAAAACGATTATCTAAACAACTTTTTATTATTTCCCTTGGAATATTTATACTGACTGCGGCAGATAATATCTTCGACTCTGCCACAGTATACGCGGCTGACACCTCCACCATCTCAACATCATCGACCAGATCTGAGGTCCAGGAGGTTGTGGATGAAGGTAACTTTGACTACACTCAGTTGAGCGATGCCGAGATCGACCACATATATAGTCTTTACGGCAACGATCCTGAGACGATAAGGCAGTTGCAAAAGCAGTCAGACAGCGCTAATCCTTATGGTGTTGCCACGCTCTCATCGACAACATATACACACGCATCCCAATTCAAGAACTCCACTGTCATGAAGGGGATAGATGTATCGGAGTGGAACGGTTCCATCAACTGGAGAAAGGTAAAATCCAGCGGCGTTACATTTGCCTTTATCAGGGCTGGAGGAAGGTACTATGGCTCAGGTGCATATTTCGTCGACTCCAAATTTGCTGAGAATGTCAAGAATGCAACTGCGGCAGGGATTGATGTCGGAGCGTACTTCTACTCTCAGGCCATAAACGCCGCCGAGGCCAGGCAGGAGGCGGCATACACCTTGAACATCGTATCCTCTTACAACCTGACACTTCCCATCGTCATGGACTACGAATACGCATGGGAGGGTGGACTGACCGGCAGGCTCTACAATGCGCACCTGTCCAAAAGTGCTGCCACCACGGTCATCAACACTTTTTGCAGTACAGTGGAAGCAAGTGGCTACGTGGGCATGCTGTATGCGAGCAAAAGTGTTATAACCGATGACATGAACATCACCAGTATAAACAAAAAATACCCGATATGGAATGCGCAGTACAACGATTCAGACACGCTGACCTACACTGATAACGGTCTCACCAGCGGTAAAAAATATACCTACATGGTGCGCGGATACCATAAATTAAATACCGGCACTGTATACGGAGCTTACTCGCAAGAATATAGCTGCACCGCCACCTATGCAGAAGCTGTAACTGCATCGACAGATCCTGAACCTCCAATCTTCGATACCGCCCCAGACATGCCTACCCAGGCCGCAATAGCAGACAGGACTTCCAGTTCCATTAATGTCCGCTGGAGCAAAATTTCCGGAGTCACAGGCTATTTCGTGTACAAATACAACACGTCCACTGGTAAATATGACAGAATTGCAAGATGCATAGGCGACGAATCCAGAAGTTATAACTTTACCGGACTTTCTCCCGCCACAACATACAAATTCGGCGTGAGGGCGTATTATGAATACAACGGTGTGATCATGTACAGCAACCGCCTGGAGTTCAGCAAATGTACAAAGCCACGAACCTTTACATCTTCATTTAAGTATACTCCTCTCGGTTCGTATCGCTGTCTGCACTGGCAGAAGCTTTCAAATGTATCCGGCTACATCATATACAAATATGATATTGCCCATAACAAATACACAAGAGTAAAGAAAATATCCTCTTACAAAACAACCAGTTGTATACTTCCTGCTTTGAAGAGCGGCTTCGGCTACAGGATTCTTGCATATAAGAATGTCAATGGTTCGATAGTATATGGCGACATTTCAAAAGCTCCCGCAAAAGCCAGCTCATTGAGCGGAACAGTCATTGACAGCCAGGTCCGTCTCAGGGCAGGGGCAGGAACCAACAAACGTATCATCCGGGAACTTGCCAGAGGATCAAAGGTCAAGATCAGCGGCTGCAAATATTCCGGCAAGAATGCGTGGTATAAGATCACTTACACCAAGGGCTCAAAGAAATACACCGGATATGTAAGATCCGATTTCATAAGAATAAACTAGTCTTAATTCAAACAACAAAATAGGCATCATACCTGATCAGGTATGACGCCTATTTTGTATCTATCATAATGATCGTCTGTTAGCGGAAACTATTTCACAACCTTGAATGAAGCCTTTACATAGCCATCTGCATAAAGCACAAGCTCTCTGCCATTGCTGCCCCACATGAGCTCTTCCTCTGCGTATGAAGGCTCTACAAACTTAACGTCAAGTCTCTTCAGGTCCTCGTGTGCACATGCTGCTGTGCGGAGGAGCAACATTCCCTGAACTACAGGATGGTCTGTGAGGTGGATCTTATTCTCGTCTCCTGTCTCCTTGCTGAATGCATAAACCTCTTCCTTTGTAAATGTGTGGAATGGCTTCTCGTCCTCATAATCCGTCTTCTCCACTCTCTTGATCTCCTTCTCCTTGTCTGATGCCTTTACGAGTGTGATGGTCATCTTCTCAACAGGAGTCTCTTCTCCCTCTACCTTTCCAAGGATAGAGAGTATGTACATGAATGCGTTCTCCTTAACATCACCATACTCATATGTGATGCTGTCGGCAGCCTCTGCCTTCTCTCTGTCTACTGTGTAGGATATCTTGCCTATAAATGCGCCCTGATATGTGGATGCATCCATGTCTGTCATCTTTGTTCCAAGTCCCATGATCCTGTCATAAATCTTCATATACTTCTCCTTCTAAAACTTATTCTGCATGTTATATTCTCTTATTTGCGTGCAGTTAATCCTTCTCATCCAATTGCCTTGCGCACGGAACACCCACTAATGTCTATGAATGTTTTCTGTCCGTGACAAATCCGTTTCTTCTTATCATGTCAAAGTCAAGGTCAAATGATGTGCCATCGGTGGTCAGGAAGTCACCGCTTATGACCGCATTTGCCCCGGCTGCAAGTGCAGCCTCGCCGTTGTCCTCATATCTTCCTCTTCCAGCCGCAAGCCTTATCATGACTTGGGGCATGACAAATCTGTATACTGCTATCGTTCTGACGTACTCCTCCTCAGTGAGAGGTGTCTTGTCATAGAATGGCGTCCCCTCCCTCGGATTGAGGAGGTTCATCGGAACCGAATCCACGCCAAGCTCTCTGAGTTCAAATGCAAGCGCCACCCTGTCCTCAAGAGTCTCGCCCATGCCGAACAGACTGCCACTGCACACCATGAGTCCCGCAGCCTTTGCAGCGCGTATTGTCGCCTTCTTCTGTTCCTGGGTGTGACTGGTGCACACCTCCGGAAAATATGCAGGTGATGTCTCAAGGTTATTGTGTATCATTGTAAGTCCCGCACCCTTAAGCTTCGTAAAGTCATCCTGATCCAGCAGGCCAAATGACGCGCATATGTTGATATCCACATTGTCGTGTATATCCTTGACCGTTTTCTCAGCAAGCTCAACCTCCCGCTTTGAAAGTCTCCTGCCCTCAGCCACAAGGCAGTACCTGAAGCTTCCCTTGTCATAGTCAATCGATGCACCCTCAGTAACCGCTTCATTACCAAGCAGATTTATCTCTGGTATATCCTTCTTCGCTATCCTGGACTGTGCACAGTATCTACAGTTCTCTGTGCATCTGCCCTCCTTCACGCTTATGACCGAACACACATCGCACCGGTCTCCGCAGAAATACTCTCTTATCTCATTTGCTGAAGCCGCCAGTATATCCAGATCCTCATGTGCAAGCTTTAGAGCCTCATCATATGTGATCTCCGCTCCACCATTCAGCACGCGGTTCTTAAGCTCCTCTACATACTCTCTGCCCATATGATTCCTACCTCTTTTCTGTAAAGTTCCCAGTTTCATCTGGTCTTCAGCCCTTGTGTATGTAAATCACAGAATCTGCCGGATGTCTGCAGTGTCTACCGCCCATCTGACAGTTCATATGTATATATGGAAAGAGCCTGCCACCGGCAGGCTCCCCCATCTGTATATAACTCTCTATATCTTTCACAGATATTTAGTATCAGCTATTTATCTTGTGTTCTCTGTTATGTCTCCAAATGATCACATTAGGATTACAGCGCAGCCTTGATCTGCTTGTAGATACCCTCGGCATCAAGCTCATACTTGTGAAGCAGTTCCTTTGCAGGGCCTGACTCACCAAATGTATCTCTCACACCGATCCTTGTCAGCTTTGTAGGACACTTCTCAGCAAGAACCTCTGCAACAGCACTTCCGAGACCACCTATGATGGAGTGCTCCTCAACTGTGAACACTCTTCCTGTCTTCTGAGCTGTCTCAGCGATGATATCCTCATCGATAGGCTTGATAGTGTGGATGTTGATGAGTTCAGCATCTATACCGTCAGCAGCGAGCATATCCACAGCCTTCACAGCCTCAGATACACAAAGTCCTGTAGCTATGATAGATATGTCCTTGCCATCTTTGAGCTTAACGCCCTTACCGATCTCAAACTTGTATGTGCTCTCATCGTTGAGGACTGGAACTGCCAGTCTTCCGAATCTGAGGTATACAGGTCCTACATACTCATATGCAGCCTTGACTGCTGCTCTGGCCTCTACATCATCACATGGGTTAATGACAACCATGCCTGGTATCTCTCTCATGAGTGCGATATCCTCACAGCACTGATGTGTTGCTCCATCCTCACCTACTGAGATTCCTGCGTGGGTTGCACCGATCTTCACATTCAGATGTGGATATCCGATAGTATTTCTCACCTGCTCAAATGCACGTCCTGCAGCGAACATTGCAAATGAACTCATAAATGGAACGTATCCGCATGTTGACATTCCGGCAGCTATTCCTGCCATGTTCGCCTCCGCGATGCCACAGTCAACGTGTCGCTCAGGATAAGCTTTCTTAAAAATAACTGTCTTGGTTGCCTCTGCAAGGTCTGCATCTAAAACAACAAGATCATCATGCTCCTTTGCGATCTCTACTAAGGCATTGCCATAGCTCTCTCTGGTTGCGATTGCTTTATTCTCTATCATAATGCTGCAGCCTCCTTCTCAAGTTCTTCCATGGCGATCTTATACTCTTCTTCATTCGGAGCCTTTCCATGCCAGCCGGCCTTGTCCTCCATGAATGATACACCCTTGCCCTTGATCGTGTGGGCGATGATCGCTGTAGGCTCACCCTTGTGGGACTTTGCCTCAGCAAATGCCCTGTCGATCTCGTCAAAGTCATTGCCATTGATATTGATAACATGGAAGTTGAATGCCTTGAACTTCTCATCTATAGGATATGGTGAACATACATCCTCAACCGTTCCGTCAATCTGAAGATTGTTGTTATCTACTATAACGCACAGATTGTCAAGCTTTCTATGTCCTGCGAACATAGCTGCCTCCCATATCTGTCCCTCCTGGATCTCTCCGTCACCGCAGAGACAGTATGTTCTGTAATCCTTGCCCTGCATCTTTGCTGCAAGTGCCATACCTACTGCAACTGAAAGTCCCTGTCCCAGTGATCCTGATGACATATCCACTCCTGGAGTGTGCTTCTTGTCAGGATGTCCCTGAAGGTAAGATCCAACATGTCTGAGTGTCTTTAAGTCTTCTATTGGGAAAAAGCCTTTTAACGCAAGTGCTGCGTAGTAGCCCGGAGCTGTGTGTCCCTTTGAGAGCACGAATCTGTCACGATTCTCGTCCTCAGGATTCTTAGGATCCACATTCATCTCCTCGAAATAAAGATAAGTAAACAGGTCTGCTGCTGATAATGAGCCGCCTGGATGTCCGCTCTTTGCATTGTATACACCTGTAACAATGCCCTTGCGAACTTCTACAGCTTTTTTCTGAAGTTCTAATTTGTTCATCTCATTCTCCTTTTAACTGGATACTGTATTTGTATCATACAGAGTCATTATAACATAATTTCTTCTATTTAGAAGTACGTTTTTACATGCATTTTTCAAGAAATATTACAAGGTTTTTTTAAGGTTATCTGTGCATTTCGACCAAATATACCTGCATGGGTGTCCGGCGGATCATTGTATTCACTTTGTCCGCCTCGCAGCGCACCTGTCCACATATCAGCCGCTGATCCACTCATACAGTATGCCTGCCATCTCCCTGACATAGTATGTCGGAAGCAGCCACCATGCAGTGCTTCCGGCTATGGAACCCGTATCTATACCCTGCTTTTCCGCAATTCTCTTTGCCCTGTACTCATGGAATTCATTTGTCACGATATTCATTCCGTCAGGCAGGTCATTCTGTTCTATTATCTGAGCCGAAAACTTTATATTCTCCCTTGTGGATGTGGACTTGTCTTCCATATATATTCTCTCCGGAGCAATTCCGTGCTCTGTAAGGTATTCATACATGCACTGAGCCTCCGACATGCTCTCATCTGCGCCCTGTCCACCGGACACAACACATACAGCCTCCGGGTTCTCATCAAGATAATCCTGTGCTGCTATAAGCCTCTCTCTCAGCATAAGGCTTGGTCCACCGCCTCTAACTGCGCATCCGAGCACTACGACTGTGGCATCCTGTTTAGGCTTTACACAAGCCGCATAGACCATGTGATAAGTGATGACCACAACAAGGGCAAGCGCAGCAGTGACAAGTGCAAGCACGAAACTTAAGCATATCTTTCCTGCTTTTTTATTCCAAAGCTTTCTGACAGATTTGTCTATCTTTGCCCTGAATACTCCATACAATGTGAGAAGTGCAAACACGCCTGTTCCCAGCAGGGTTCCTATATTCACACGGCAACCTCTGAACACCGGATATATGAACATCAGCATTCCCAGCACGCCTATTATACAGAATATAACTCTCCATATATGATATCCCCGTGTACGCACCGCCACACCATCTTTGTTTATTTCTTTACTCATATCTTCATGGCTCTTCTGAGTCATTTTATCTGTCATCTATTCTATCCTCCCTGTTTTTTCTCTTTTCAGCTTCTTAATACCATTCACACAGAATAACAGTGACATGACTGTTGCTATAGTCCAGCCTATCGGCCAGGCCAGCCATATTCCTGTGGCGGAGCCTATAACTCTTGACAGCACTATCGCCAGCACCACTCTGAGTATCAGATCCGTAAACGTAGATGTCATGAACCTGCCCATCATGCCTGTTCCCCTTAGTATTCCATCAGCTACAAGTTTTGCCGATACTACAAAGTAGAACGGCGCCAGTATCCTGAGATACGTGACTCCCGTGTCAAGGGCAAGTCCTGTCCTGTTCTCCATAAATGGATACATGCCATAACGGCCAAAGAAGAAGTACAAAACCGCAAATGGTATGCATAGTCCCCATATGAGTTTTATTCCAGCTTTAAGTCCCTGTCCTATCCTGTCGATCTTACCCGCGCCAAGATTCTGTGCGGTATAGTTGGATATTCCATTTCCAAGTGTTGTAAATGACGTTATGACGAGATTGTTGAGCTTTACAGCCGCCGCATAGCCCGCTATGACAGAGGCTCCAAATCCATTGATGACGCTCTGAATAATTATATTTCCAACTGAGATAAAGCTCTGCTGAAGTATGCTCGGTATGGCTATGACTGCTATCTTGCCCAGCATGCTTCCCGAAAATACACGGACCTTCCCCTCAGTGCGAACTGCTGTCAGGCGTCTGAACACAACTATTATCGCAAGTACAGCGCTCACGCCCTGACAGATGAATGTAGCCCACGCAACTCCATTTACCCCCATCTCAAATGTCTTTACAAACAGTATATCAACGGCTATATTGGACACCGATGAGATGGCAAGGAATATGAACGGTGTTCTCGAGTCGCCCAGCGCAGAGAATATTCCTGTCGCTATGTTGTAGAAGAACAAAAATGGCACGCCCAATATGTATATGTTCAGATAAGTAAGCGAATCTCTCATCAGCTCATCCGGGGTATCAATAAGTGCCAGCAGTCTCTCTCCAAGCAGGAATCCAACCAGCATGAGAACCGCCACAAGTACCGCGCTTGCTATGAGAGTAGTCCAGACCGCAGTCTTCATCTCGCTGTATTTCTTTGCCCCGAACAGCTGGGATACTATGACCGAACAGCCTATATTGCATCCAAATGCAAATGCTATGAAAATAAGTGTTATCTCATAGCTGTTGCCGACCGCCGCCAGAGCATTTTCTCCTATGAACTGCCCCGCCACAAAGCTGTCCGCTATGTTATAGAGCTGCTGAAATATCACACTTCCGAAAAGTGGCAGGCAGAATCTCCATAACACTGATTCTGGCCTTCCCACAGTAAGATCTTTGTTCACTTTTTTCCCTTCTTTTCTATAATTTACTCCTGTTTTCGGTTTTATTCTAAACTCGTTCACCCGGCATTACAATAGGCAAAATAGTAAACATCTTCGGCTGAACACCCGTTTTTTGTACTTATTCCCATATATTTTCTATCATGTTATGCATATAAAAACGACAGTACATGCCGAGATGGACATATACTGCCGGATCTTTTTATATTTTAAGTTTCTTGGTAATTACAGTATATCTATGTATTCCCCTGACAACGCCTTGTTCATTGATCTGACAGCACAGAACTTGCCGCACATACTGCACGTGTCGCTGTACTCGTCATCAGGCTTTCTGCTGTCCCTGATCTCCTTTGCGGTCTCAGGATCTATGGCACATGCAAACTGTGTATCCCAGTCGAGGACACGTCTCGCATCCGCCATCTTGTCATCTATATCCCTCGCTCCAGGTATCCCCTTTGCTATATCTGCCGCATGGGCTGCTATCTTGGAGGCTACGATTCCCTGCTTAACATCGTCTACATTTGGCAGGGCAAGGTGCTCTGCTGGTGTTACGTAACAGAGGAATGCTGCGCCGTTCATGGCTGCGACCGCTCCGCCTATGGCACTTGTGATGTGATCGTATCCCGGTGCTATATCTGTGACAAGAGGTCCAAGTACGTAGAATGGTGCGCCCATACAGAGTGTCTTCTGAACTTCCATGTTGGCTGCAATCTGATTGAGTGGCACATGACCAGGGCCCTCAACCATAACCTGTACATTATGATCCCACGCGCGCTTTGTCAGCTCTCCAAGTCTGACAAGCTCCTCTATCTGACATACATCCGTTGCGTCCGCAAGACATCCCGGACGACATGCATCTCCAAGTGATACCGTCACATCGTATTCCTCGCATATATCAAGGATCTGGTCAAAATACTCGTAGAACGGATTCTCATTGCCTGTCATGGTCATCCATGCAAATACAAGACTGCCGCCACGGCTGACTATATTCATCTTTCTCTTATGTTTCTTGATCTGTTCGATTGTCTTTCTTGTTATTCCGCAGTGGAGAGTCACAAAATCAACTCCATCCTCCGCATGAAGACGTACCACATCGATGAAATCCTGTGCTGTCAGTGTCGCAAGGTCTCTCTGATAGTGTATAACGCTGTCATATACCGGCACAGTTCCTATCATAGCCGGACACTCTGAAGTGAGCTTCTGTCTGAACGGCTGTGTATTGCCATGGCTTGACAGATCCATGATCGCCTCTGCTCCCATCTCGACAGCACTCATAACCTTCTGCATCTCGATACCATAATCCTTGCAGTCTCTTGACACGCCGAGATTGACATTGATCTTGGTCCTCAGCATGCTTCCAACTCCCTCTGGGTTTAAGCATGTGTGCTTCTTGTTGGCAGGTATCGCTACCTTACCCTCTCCTACCAGTTTCATCAGCGCCTCAGTGGACATATGCTCTTTCTCGGCAACTTTCTCGATCTCAGGAGTTACTATGCCTTTTCTTGCTGCGTCCATCTGTGTTGTGTAATTTCTCATCTGTTCCTCCAATCTGATCCGGCTTTATAAATCTGTTCCAGATCTAATATTTGTTTCTCTTACACTTTTATAGTGGCGGAAGGTGGTGCCCCCAATCAGCCACTTAAGGAATATCCCACTCATGTAGATTATTCCTTATAAAGGAGCAGACGCATGAAAGGCGCTTACGCGCGGCGTCTGCGTAATATGTCGTCAAGCACCGCTTGATGACCTGCGCGCACATCAGTGCGCTTCCACTCTTCACAAGGAATCCTCCCACTTACGTGGATCCCTCCTTATAAAGGAGCAGACGCATGAAAGGCGCTTACGCGCGGCGTCTGCGTACTTCACAAGGAATCCTCCCACTTACGTGGGCCCCTCCTTATAAAGGAGCAGACGCATGAAAGGCGCTTACGCGCGGCGTCTGCGTACTTCACAAGGAATCCTCCCACTTACGTGGGCCCCTCCTTATGAAAATAAAAAGAGACACAGGAATGCGTCTCTTCTTTATTACTTACATCATTATGTATGTATCAAACGTATCCCTACGGCGGCATTATCCGCATCAGGTTGTGGGTCGAAGCGTTCAGCCTCCTCTCAGCCGGCTAACTCGCCAGCTCCCCATATACTATCCAATTCTCTGACAACAAGTATACCGCTGTCAGATCGTAACATCAACATATTTTTCTGTGATGTTACACCATATGCTGCAACTCATTACTGATCTGCATCTTTTCTAAGGTCATAATAGTGCGGAATGATATCCTCGTAATGTCCATCCGGCATTCTGAAGCCTCCCGGTATGACTCCCAGCGGAGTAAAACCAATCCTTTTATACAGATGGAGTGCATGTACATTTGATGCTACTACGGCATTGAACTGGAGCACTCTAAAGCCTTTCTTCTTTGCCATGGATATACAGTCAAGCACAAGCTTTTCTCCTATGTGCTCACCGCGGATATCGCGTCTCACGGCATAGCTGGCGTTACATATATGTCCGCATCTTCCCACGTTGTTCGGATGAAGTATGTAGAGTCCTACCACCTCACCACTCTCTGAGTTCTCGGCGATACCGGTATATGTCTGCTCTTTGAAAAATGCATCTCCTGATTCCGGTGTCAGGACTTCCTCCTGTGGAAATGCCACGCCATCATCCACAACCTGGTTCCAGATCTCTGATGCTGACTTTGCATCTGCTGCCATGTACTCTCTTATGTTTATATTCATCTATGCGTCCTCCTATTATGATAAGATTTCACTTATGTTCTATTTATTATTATATCGTTCTGTCTGGCAGCGCACTATGTATACATCAAAACAGTGTATATTGCCGATATTCAGCAATAATAATCAGATTATGGTGCTGACAGTTATGGGCATATAGCTGTCAGCACTTTAAACATTGTACTACTGTCTATTTATGTTGCAAATTGCACCTCCTTTATCTGCTACATATCCACAGCCTGCCTCACTTCTCTCTTTTTCCAGCTCACAAATCCATACATGTCGTTCACAAAGAATATGACGAAGTTTACAACTACAGGAATATATGACGGATTCTCAAAAGATGCGAGAACCCATAATACTATGAGTACTACATCATTTGCCGCATATCCCACCGCATAGTATGACGATCTCAGCATGGTGAGCGCAGCCGCCAGGAAACTTGTGACTATGGATATTGTGCTGAATACTATATTCGGCGTGTCAAGTATCATGAGTATATAGTAGAATACAACCGTTACAAGCACTGTGCTGACAGTGAGCCATATCACATGCCTGCGTGTCAGTTTCTGTATGGCTACCTCACTGCTGTTGCCCTCCGATGGATTCTTAAACCATGTTATGGCTGACCACACCGCCATCGGCATCGTCATCCCGAGGTAGGTTATCATCTCCCCCCAATAACGGAACCTGAAGGATATGATACCGTATAATATGCTGAATACGACCATCAATATCTGCGCCCACACATTTCCCTTTGCCGCAAATATAAGCGATGTCACACCTATGAGTGCCGCCGCAAGTGTGAGTATGTCCAGATCTGCAGTGAGAAGATTCGACACCAGCACTATAGCCAGGGAACTCAGCCAGATAAGCCATTCCCGCTTAGTCAGTTCTTTTATTGGATTGTACATTTCGATCTCTCCTTTTTATCGCCTATCTTTAGCAAACTCTTTTCTAGTTGCCTGAATTTTCAAACAATTCTATTGTTCAAGAAAGTCATTCATCTTCTAATTTCTCTCAGATTTTGACTATATTCTTTCCTGCCCATCTCTAAAGTCTTATTTTCTCCAAATCATCTGGCACATGCAGGTTGCCACTGTAATACCTTTTGCCCTCTGCCACGTACAATCCTTTTCTATGTGTTATATTTTTATCCTCTGTATGATATAGCAACAGATTCTGAACTTCAATCTTTTCTGCAAGTTCACAGGCATCCTTGACTGTTGAGTGATGTTTCTCGTATGGATCAAATATATCCGCCTCGGAATACAGGCAGAATGCCTCATGGAGCAGCCATTTGCTGCCTCTCGCATACTTCTCCTCACAATCATTGTAAGGCTCGTCTCCGCAGCACGTAATTTTCGCGCCATCACCCATATCCATACAGAATCCAAATTGCTTTGTCTTAGTTGAACCAGTATCAAAAAATGTGACCTTTTTGCCCATTATCTCTTTCGTATCGCCGTCATTCACCTCAACCAGATGAAGTCTGTCACCAATATATACTGTCTCCTTCTTATTAAGAAGTTGCATTGCCATCTCCCTAAGTAAAGCGATGACCTCGTCATGTCCGTATATAACGGCTTCGCCTTCATACGAACCTTTTTTCATATGCTGGCATATCATGCGGATCATCCACACCGCGCCGAGTATATGATCCATATGTTTATGCGTCACAAATATTGTCCTCATGTCCTGCCAGTTAAAACCCGCTTTCTTAAGCTGTGACAGTATGCCGTTACCACCGCCGCCATCCACTAGAAAATGTTCGTCTCCATCTGACAGCACAAAGCATGTATTATAACACTCTGTCACAAGTGCACTTCCTGTTCCAAGCATCGTTATGTCCATACACCCATTCTTCCTTTCCCAAATACTTAATTCGTATAATAAGCACCATCCGCAGACTCATATTAACCTGATTAACAGCTTACTTCTCCGGCTCCTTGCACACATCAACCCAGCCGGCAGACCCAGATGCATCCTCAAGCTCAGAGATGGTGAGATTCACTGCACTGTGGTCATTGCCCGCCGCAGGAAAAACCCTCTCGTATCTCTTGAGGCTCTCATCAAGGTATACATCTATCCCCAGATTTATTCCAAATGGACACACTCCGCCCGGTGCATGTCCGACAAGCTCCTCCACGCTATCAAATGGCACCATCTTCGCCTTGACGTGGAATCTGTCTCTATATTTCCTATTGTCAACTCTGGCTGTGCCCTCGGTGAGTATGAGTACTATCTTGTCATCCTGTATGAACGCCATGGTCTTAGCGATCATGCCCGGCTCAACTCCAAGCGCCTCCGCCGCCATGGCAACAGTTGACGTCGGAGCGTCCATAAGTATGATCCTGTCTCCATATCCTTTATCTTCAAGAAACTTTTCTGCCTTTTCCAGTGACATGGCTGTACGTCCTCCTTGTTGTAATTATCTGTATTCCAGCACTTCATCCATTTTCTTTCCAGGCCGCATCTCCGGATTCTCTGCAACAGGTTCTGGATCGCCGCACCTCGATAAGCTGTCTTATAATCGCCGGCTCCACTGGGATGTCTTTAAACTTTCTAATACTGCGTCTTTTTTCTATGCTATCTCTTACCTCCATAGCTATGTCTGTCTCCGTAAATATATGTATGTAAACCGTATATTATCCAAAGCATCATAATTGCTGTATATCTATAACCATGCACTCCTCAGATGCCTTAAATCCCATAGACTCATACAGCGGTCTGCCGCTTTCTGTGGCATCAAGGCTTATCTCCGTGGCGCCATGTGCACGCGCATCCCCTATAAGCATATTCACAAGATGCTTGGCGATTCCTCTTCTCCGATAGTGCTCTTCTGTATATACATTCATGAGATGTGCTCTCTTTCCTGATGAGTGAGAAAATGTTGGCATTATTTCAATATAAGACATACTGGCACACGCCACACATCTTCCGTCATTGACAGCTACAACTGTTGTCTGATCACCCTCAAGAAAATACCTTCTGCTGCTCACCACCAATTCATCATCAAATATGTAATCAGCAGGAAGATCATTGACTATCCTAAGCATGGACAATCTGACATCCATCAGCATATCTATATCATTTGCATCTGTCACTCTATACTCCATAATACCCCCTTATTAATCCTTGACATTTTTATGCCTCCTGTTATAATAACACAAGTCGGACGGTATGTTGAATATTAATATACCTTGCAAGGTGTTCTGCAGATGCAGGATTCCCGGATGGAACATGAATCGCGATAAAAACATATCAGAATTTTCATGAGCCAGATAAGATACTTTATCTTATCTGGCTCTTTTTTTATGCGGCTGGCAGGTTAATGTGTCCCCGCGATCATGTGCCTTTCCGATTTTCAATGATTTTCAATTATAAACTTTTTTTGTTAAGGAGATTTACAAATGGACCTGTTAAGAGACAATCTGAAAAAGCTTTACTTCAAATTCCTCATTCCTTCCCTTGGAAGTGCCATGGTCATGTCCATATACACCCTGACTGATGCCATCGTCATCGGCAAAGGTGTTGGAACTGATGCCCTGGCCGCTCTGAGCATCACAACGCCTCTGCTGTGCATACTTATGTCAACCGGAATTCTCTTTGGCGTAGGTGGATCAGTACAGATGAGCGTGCACAGAGGAAGTGGCAACACAGTGAAATCTAACCGCTACTTCACCGTGTCATTCATGATGATCGCAGCAGTCACCGCACTGCTGTGGATACTGTACGTAACATGCATGCCATCACTGCTGAGGCTCATGGGTGCAAATGCCACTCTATACCCATATGCCATGTCATACATGCACTATATAAATATATTCCTGCCGGTTGCAGTATTTTCCAACTTCGTAGCTATATTTGTGAGGGCTGACAATGATCCGAACCGCGCCATGGCAGGCGTCCTGCTGGGTGGAGTGTTCAATATCGTGATGGACATTGTACTGGTATTCCCACTGAAGCAGGGAATCAGCGGAGCCGCACTTGCCTCCGTAATCGGTATGCTGATCCAGATACTTGTCGCCTCATCACATTTTCTCAGCAAGAAGAATGAGCTGCGTTTCATAATGCCACACAGGCTCCTGAACAGCATGAAGAATATCGTGACAGCCGGTATCCCGAGCTTTTTCAATGAATTTGCAAATGGATTTATAGTACTGCTGTTTAACATACAGATACTGAAATACTGTGGAGATGCAGCGCTTTCCATATACAGCGTGGTATCAAACTGTGTCATTTTATTTAACTCTCTTTTCACAGGAGTTGGACAGTCCGTCCAGCCTGTCATATCGACAAATCACGGAGCGGGAAATACCGACAGAATAGCTGCGATCAAAAAGCTGGCATATACCACCATCCTTATTATGGGAGCGGTTTTCTCTTTAGCCGGAATTCTTTTCCCGAGGACCGTCTGCGGTATATTTATAGATATGAACGATACTCTTGGCGTGATTACCGACTTTGGCATAAGGGCATACTTCTTTGCATTTATTCCTTTTGGTATAAACCTGATGACCTCCTACTATCTTCAGGCGGTGCTGAAGACCGGACAGTCGCTGTGCATATCCCTGCTGAGGAACATTATCTTAAGCAGCGTGTGTATCATCGTTTTTCCGCTTATCTTCGGAGGCAGCAGTCTGTGGCTCGTGGCACCTGTCATTGAGGCTGTGACACTTATTGTGAGCATCGGCTTCATAGCGCAAACAAATAGGAATGGAGGGGCCTAATCTCCATTCCTATTTTTACTCTATATTTACCAGTCATTTGGTATTTAAAACCAACTTTCCTACTCTAGGTATCTTATTTATTATAACCGCTATCATCAAACTGGCAACAAAGCTTACCGTCCAGACAACTAACACCTTTATACATCTCATCATTTCTATATCCGCCATATATCTTAGCAATAATAATCTAATCATAAAATGAATCAAATACAGAGGAAAGGAATAATACGATACCAATTTTACTGCACCATACAGCCGAACCCTTTTTATTCTTGAGCCACATTCAAAAAACATAAGGGCAGCAATCATAATAAATGGGCAATCATACCACACATTATATACACATCCTCTTGAATATGCCCATATCTGAAATCCAACCGCGCAAGCAAAAGATACAATACCTGTAACAACAACTAAAGATGTTTTAATATTCTTAAACGCACCTTTTTTTACCATATACCCTAGCACCATATATAAGCCATACGCACCACCACTGAAACCTGTTGATAATTGCAATGAAAGTGGTTCCCCTTGAAAAGCATTATTCACAACATTAACAAAGGGATAGCCAAATGCTATTGCACAGAAAAAAACTATAGGAAATTTTAACACGCTTACATCAAACGATTTCAATGCACTGGCCACAAACGGTATGAGTACATACATACCTAGGATCATCGGCATGTACCAGACATGTCCCATATTTACTTTATGAACAAAAAGCAAATCTTCAATTATCGTTCCTGGCTCCAATTTCTGATAAAAAAAGCAATTCAAAAATAACTCATATACAAAAAACCAAATTTCTGTACATAACAAAAGCTTGAGCCAGTTATTTTTCCAAAACCTTATTGTTCGTGTCTTATCATATTCTCTATCTAGCAAAAGGTATCCAGATATCATAAGGAACACAGGAACTCCGGTTCTGCCTAGCGTAAATCCTGTAAACGCAGTAAATTTTGACATAATTGACATAGATGTTACAGACTCTATATTCAATTTATATATTCCTTCTGTTGCATGGCATAAAATCACTGCCAGAATTGCAAACGCTCTCAGAATATCTATCCATTCGATTCTTTTTTTGTCTTCCACTATTCTCTCAATCCCCTCCAACTAATGCAGTTTAATGTTTTCACTTTTTCCACCTTAAGCAAAAGTCACATCCCTCTTTCGAACCTATGCAGTCCTGACAATCTGGGCAAGCCTCCCAAATATCTTCATCACTCACCAGATAAATACCTGTAACACTCATCTTTGGCAACATACTATTTCCATTCCAAGTGACTCCAACCTTCTCAGATTCCATAGAATCCAACAGCTTATATGACTCATTACCATCAATGCCCCAATATCCTGGTCCAAATGAAGGACTGCAATATTTTTTCTTATACAGGCTGTTCTTTCTCTCGAGATATCCCTGTATCCATACACGGACAATATCCATACACGCTACCTGAAATGCCTCAAGATAATACTGTTCCAGAACAGTTTTTGCGTCTTCGATATTAAGCTCCGGTGCATGAAAGGTATATATATAACCTGAACATATTTGCTTTCTGTCAATTTTTGCAAATATGTTACTCTTTATCCTTATTCTTCCAAGTTCAATGAAATCACGCTTTAAACACCCTGGGTCAAACGGCTGAATCAGCACCTGTATCTGATATTGCTTCTTCCACACTCTTTCTAAAACCTGCTCAGCTTCTTCCTTTTGGCGTAATCTACAAGCATCATCCATATCTTCCCAATGTGCCAGCTGTGATAACCTGTCCTGAATCTCTTTTCTGAGTTCTCCAACATCAATAAGCACCACTTCATCCTGTCTCTTAAGCCTATCCATCATGCACTGGTAAAATGCAGGATCATGCACTTTCTCACAATCACTGCAGTCTCTTATTCTCTGTCCATTCCCATTCACGACATACTTTGGATCTCCTATGCAGTGCTCATCAAAATAAAGTGGGCAATAACAAAATAGGCAATTGAACGAATCTTCATCCTCCACTCTGTGGCACGGGAAAAATTCGCAGTCTTTATTCTGAAAAAAATTAAAACTATTCTTCATGTCCTCTGCCCTAAGAAATTGATACAAGCACCGCACCCACCAATATAAGTGCAACACCAGCTATCTTTCTCTTTGTAATACTCTCTTTGAGAATCAGGTACGAAATTATCATCGTCCATACATATGTAATAGACGTAAGCGGAAGAACAACCGAATAATCCAGATATCTCAACACGAATATATTCAACAGCGCCGAAATCAAGTAAAGCCCTCCACCTATATAGAGATTGATATTCTTCAGCATATAGATTATTTTTTCACTTCCCGATGCTTTCTCCAAAAATAGGAAAGCTATCACCCCACTAAGCGTCATGAGCACCAACAATAAATAATAAATTATCATTCCTCGTTATCTCCTCCCGCTATCATTATCACTCCTGCGATAATAACAAGAACGCCTACACATTTTATCAATCCTATAGTTTCGCCCAGAACCAATGCTGCCAACACAATACTAAGAACATAATTCAGGCTGAGCATCGGCTGCAACACTGACAATTTACCATATCTGTATGCAATTATCATCACAAGGGCTCCTATTCCATAAAAGCAGAAGCCAGCTAACATATATCCCAGTCCATTGCCAGCAGACATTTTCCACAACAACTGCCCAATGCATGCACATATTGATGAAATGATCATCAATAATATGCCCTTTCTGTTTTTCCTTATTGACTCAAGCATAATCACTTCTCCTAATCAATATGCCTCACGACTACTTTATACTCTTCTTCATTTGATTAACCTGAACCAGTTTGTATTCAAAATCTCTCTTATCCTGACTTCTAAGGGTGCTAAGCAACACTCCAACTGTGAAAAACAAAATTGCCATGACCATAACAAAACCGCAAACAATAAGTGTTGGGAAACGATCTACAACACCGATTTTCAAGTATGCTGAAAATACTGGAACAAAAAACAGAATGCTACATAATGCAAGTATCAACGATATTGCTGAAAAAAACCAAACGGCTTATAATTCTTATACAGCTTTACTATTGTAAATATGACTTTAACTCCATCTGAATAAGTGTTAAGCTTAGACTCGCTTCCATCCGGCCTGTCTCTATATTCTATAACACCGTTCTCGACCTGCATATTTCTGTCAACCGCATGTATGCTCATCTCTGTCTCTATCTCAAACCCCTTTAACATAACAGGATATGTCTTAACAATCTGTCTCCTACTACCATATCTGCATTCCTATTAATAACTGCATCCACCATTTCAGGTGCACACTCAGCAGGATATCTTTCCAGCTTAACGTATCCTTTGATATAAGCAATGACAAACTAGCTATTAACGCCGTTATAATGGAAATCAAAATATTTTTCGCATTGTTTTTCATTCTTAAACTCCTCTGTTTTTCGCGGCCCCCATAAACATGACAACTGGAACCACTATTCCAACGATCAGCATAATCACTGCTATCAGCTTGCTGTCAACTGTCACCAGCGACACTATGCCGCTTATTATCGCAAATACCAACAGAAACGCTGCACATACAACTATGGCAGACGCCTTTGCAACCTTGTTGCTTCCGGCTATTCCAAATATACCGCCTATGATGGCCGCCAGCGATGCTATTCCGGCAACGATACCGCACACAACAGCTTTTGTCGAAGAAGTGTCCGTGAGTACAAGCTTTGCAATATCATAATATCCGGCATTTACAAGCCCCCATATGAGCATGATGAGCGACGATGCCGTCACCATTCCCTTTCCAGGTAATTTTTCCATAGATTATTTCTCCTTTTTCATTCTCATATCACTGTCTGCTCCACACATAACAGAAGGCCTGTGTTCTGGCTGCAAACTTCTCAGTCTTGAGCAGTTCTCTTACCTCTGCCTTTGTGTACCATCCTGGAGTGATCTCCTCCAGAGTTGAAGTGCTCGGCTTGAACTCGCCTCTCGCCTTGCCTACAACACACATATTTGTCTCATTTGAAAATCCTACAGCACTGTAGCTTGTCCCTATTGTGTCACTGATCTCGTACAGCTCAAGTCCCGTTTCCTCCATAAGCTCACGTCTGGCACTGACCTCAGGAGTCTCCCCCGGATCTATGAGTCCGGCAGGGAAATTATATACCCATTCACCCGGAGCAAGTCTGAACTCCTTATCTATAAGGATCCTCTCATCTGCCTCGTCTGTGGCGATGATGACCACCGCATCTGCTGCCTTGCCATGAAGTCCCTCGAAATCGGTGATTTCTCCATTCCTGCTTATCATCTCATAGTTCTTAACTATTCCGTCTACAGTCTCGTACTGAACATCGTATCGTGTGATGAACTTTCCCTGTTCTTTCTTTTCAATTCCTACAAATTTCAAAACACTTTCTCCTCTACTTGCAAAGCTCTGCCACAACCTGATTGATGACCTTGCCGTCTGCCTTGCCCTTGAGTTCAGCCATAACAGCCTTCATGATCTGGCCTTTATTCTTTGTTGCTATCACATCTGCAAATTTTGTTGTGAGGATATCTCTCACCTCATCCTCTGACAGAAGCTTTGGCGCATACTCGTTGAACACATCATATCTTGCCTTGTACTGCTCCAGAAGATCTGTTCTGTCTGCAGGGCAGGTATCGATCTGCTCTTTTACAGACTTGATCTCTTTGAGGATAACACTATCAACTATATCCTCAGGAATGTTGTCTCTGCAGCCGTTATCGATTCCGACCTTCTTAACTGCTGATACGAGGGATGAGATGCTGTCCTTTCTCTCCTTATCCCTTGCCTTCATTGCTGCTATCATATCCTTCTGTAACTTCTCAAGTGTCATTTTTATTTCCTTCTTTCTTTATTTTTATCACTTTTTTATTTTATACCATATTGAACGCTGCTTTTGCAAAACAACATTCTCTGCCTGAAGCTGTTCCAATTTCTTCTGAATATCTGCTTTTTCTGTCTGAAGTTCTCCAAGTTTTGCCTGAAGATCAGATTTCTCCTTCTCAAGTTCTTTTATCCGGATACCCCTGTCAGCCTTTTCCTTATATGTCTGCTGTAGTTTTGCATTTATCTCCGACTTTTCCTTGTATGTTCTTTGAAGCTTGGCATTTATCTCTGACTTTTCCCTGTAGGCACGCTCATTTTCTTCAATGCGTTTCTTTAATTGTCTGGAATTTCTACCAATCTCATCCCTCAATTCTCTGCGTTCTTTTTCATGACATTCACATACCCTGATCAGTGCATCCTCTACCGGCTCTCCATCATATTCAAGAATCTTCTTCGCAAGTGCATTATCTCCATATTCAGGTTTAAGCCATTTCTCTATCTTCTGTAACTGAACGTCATTCTGGTCGGCGTCCACATTCTTATGGTAAAGGCCTATTTCCTGTGAGCCCGGTAAATACCGAAGATCCTCACATGGCATAGCCGCCACAACCGGAACTCCTGACATGATCTCTATTAGCTTAAGCCAGATGTCATCCGCCCACAGGCACATCTCCACCATCTTGTCTTTGTCGAACCACTTATCATCATAAATTCCTGGTGGATATAAAGTTCCTGCGCCCCCGGTTGCAAATAACTGCATCTTTGGTCTGTACAGACAGGCAACCGTCTCCTTCATCCAATACCTGTACGGAATAAGCTGCCCTTTATCCGAAATGACCATCCAGTGTGTCCTCACAGCGGATACCGCCTCTGGATACTGTAAATATGACATATACAGATTCTCAAGCATGTATGGAGGATATTGCAGATCGTCATCTATCGTCACGACCACGTCGTCCGTGAACTCCTGCAGCGCATAGAAATACTTCTTGTGCGGCTTCAAATCATCACACCATCTGACCTCCAGCTTATCCTCAAACTGCAGCTTTCTGAGATCATCCGGGAGATCGTCATCCTTATTCGGGAACTGCTCCTCCGCCAGCCACAGAACAATCTTATCTGCCTTTCTGGTCTGTGAATATATCGACTCAAGCATCTGTGCTATGCCCGCAATTCTGGCGGGATAGGATGTGAGCGACACTATTATCCTTCTCGTCTTGAGCTTTTTCAGCTCCGATGAATCATGTTTCTTTATGATGGAATATTTGCGGAATAACTTGTCATCATTGAGTCCCTTCTCTGTCAATCCGTCAAATATCTCACTGTTAAATACGCTGTGCGCTTTCTCGTAAAACTCTATTCTCTCTGCAGAATCCAGTTCTCTGCAATACTTCTCATAATTGTCCACATACTGACGTATGGCAAAGTACATAACAGCATTCCACAGATCAGTCCTGTCTGCCATGCCCTTCACATGCTCCGTCACACAGTCAACGGTCTTCGGAACATCCGGCAGCTTCTCAGCCTCACTCTCAGGAACAACATTCCTTGAAAATGTCAGATTGCTTATATATGCTATCTTCTCCGCCGCTACAGCTCCAATTGCCGAATATATAGCTTCGCTGTCACAACCGGCAATGCCCAGTCCTGCATCTATTATGAACTGCTTTCTGTAGAGTTTATTGCCAACTAATGGTCGTACCACATTCATGATCCTGCCACGGCAGTCCTTCCAGTTAAACATCTGCTTTCCGCCGTGAACCCACTCAAAATGTACACCTCTTCCGAAGGTCTTCCCACCGTCACTGTCTATAAGCTCGCAGTTCGAAATCACCATGTCCGCCCCGCTCTGCTCTGCGGCGTCATGCAGCTTCTCCAGCATGTTCTCCGGATAAACCTCCGAGCCATCCACGAACAGTATATATTCTCCATGCGCGCGCTCAAGCCCCGCGAATCTGTCCGCTTCTATTATCTCATACTCCTTAAATGTCTGGCCAGCCAGCTTTGCCCGGCATGTCTCCACACCGCTTCCGGCTGTAAAAATCACTGATATAACCGGTTTCATAACCCGATACTCCTTTCATTGAACACCATCCTATTGCTGTCCCTCATGATGTCCCGACTCTAGGTCTGTCAATAAATTTTATATCTTAAGTATTTCCGATAGATTCTTCTGTATTCCTACCGCAACCTCAGGCTTATTCATGGAATACACATGTATATGCTTCACTCCATTTGCCATGAGATCTATGATCTGGTCTGTGGCATATGCAATTCCCGCCTGCCTCATCGCAGCCTCAGTATCGCCAAATGCATCGACTATGCTCTTGAATCTCTCTGGCACGTTACAGCCTGAGAGCTTGACAGCATTCTTGACCTGTACTCTTCTTGTTATAGGCATAATACCCGGTATGATCGGCACTGATATTCCCGCCTCTCTGATTCTGTACATGAAATTAAAGAATATGTTGTTGTCGAAGAACATCTGGGTCGTGAGATAATCACATCCAGCATCGACCTTTTTCTTAAGCCCAATTATGTCTTCGTGCTTATTTGCCGAGTCTGGGTGTACCTCAGGGTAACATGCTCCGCCCACGCAGAAATCTCCTGTCTCCTTGATGAGCTCCACCAGCTCTGATGCATGTGAGAACTCTGCAAATACCTGTCCATCATAGTTCTTCGGTATATCGCCGCGGAGAGCAAGTATATTCTCTATACCGGCATTCTTCATGTCAGCAAGCGCAGTCTTGATGCCCTCTTTGCTGGCACACACGCATGTCAGATGTGCTATGGTCGGCACGTCGTACTTCTCCTGGATCTCCTGGGCAAGCTGGATCGTATGTCCCTTGGTGCTTCCCCCGGCACCATATGTAACGCTCATGTAATCCGGCTTAAATGCCGCTATACCAAGCGCCGCTGCCTCAACATCCGCAAAGTCTGTATCCTTCTTTGGCGGGAACACCTCAAATGAGAGTGTCGCCTTGTCCTGTGTTATCAAATCTCTTATCTTCATGTACTACCTCTGTATATTTGTCTATTACTGTTTATTTCAATCTGGACTCATTTATATCCGGACTCATTTGTATCCGGTTCCGATAAATAATTTTGTTTTTATGCTTACAGCTCTTCAAGCAGCGTCGGTATCTCCATAAGTGTTTTCACCTCATAGTCCGGATGTATATCCGCCGCCTGCTGCCCATCCGGATTGAACCATATCGTCCTTATCCCAGCATTTATTCCGCCCTGTATATCTGATGTCAGACTGTCTCCTATGATCACAGTCTCATCTGCCTTTATCTCTGGTCTCCTGCCAAAACAATAATCAAAGAATTCTATGGACGGTTTCTCTGCTCCGGCATCCTCAGATATGAATATATCCTCAAAATACTTGCCTATACCGCTGTCCGCAAGTCGTCCGCTCTGTACATTTGAGCCGCCATTTGACACAATGTACATTCTGTATCTTCCGTGCAAGGTTTCAAGCAGCTTTATCGTATCAGGGAATACAAATCCCTTCTGGCTGAGCTGATCCTCATAGTAGGCTGTCGCCTCCGCAGCAGAGTAGTCAACTCCCAACTCTGCAAATAGTATCTCGTATCTGCTTTCCTTCACCTGCTGCCTTGTGAGCAGCCCCTGTTCAAGTAGCTTCCATCTTGATTTGTTGATTTCGCTGTATCTGGATATGACCTTTTCTGTAGGCTCCACCCCTATATGCCTGAGCATATTGGAGAGCGCTCTGCTCTCGCTGCGCTTGAAGTCCAGCAGTGTCTCATCCAGATCAAACAATATGTTCTGTACCATATAAATTCCTTATATCTTTCTTTTCAAATTCATATGCTGACTTATCAGTGTCTGTCGTTATGATTCTGCATTTTATACATTACTCTTATGCGCAGTTGCCGGATTTTTCCAGTGCGCACATTCTTAAATATTATATTCCACTCACCTGATAATAGCAATAGAGCCGGTTACAAATCTTCTGCTGTGACCGCCCTCTCTTCGGCAATCCTGCACAATCCGCAACCGGCTCTGTTCCGTCTATTTTATTAAGTTTAGTTGTATTTTCATTTACTTCATGCTCTTGCTGAGTCCGCTCATTGCATACTCTGACAACTGTTTTCTGTAGAGAAGTGAACTGATCAAATACTCTATAACACCACCCAAAAGGATGGCCGCATATCCAAGGACAGCAAGTTTTACAAGCCCAAGGCTTATAACCTCTGATATATGATGGTGACACAGCCAGGAACTGATTGTCGACATGCAGGTTATTATCACCAACATAAACACGATAAAGCTTGCCACAAAATATTTGTAACATACACCGCAGAATATCATAGCTCCGAACAATATAAATATGATCATAAACAATGTATCCTGATAGTTTTCTGTATTCTCCGGATACATTCTGATAAGTATATATTTCTCCGCAACAAGTATTGTGAAAAGTACAAGATACACAACTGTGCTGACGATCACTGGCATTCCCACCTCCAGTTTTCTCTTCATCACGCTTGACTGCACATAGTCCGATGCATTCATGTATATTATCATCTGGTAGGCAAACATTCCAGTCAGCATAAAATAGAAACCGCCCAGAATATTCGTTCCGTGTGATGACAGTTCGATCACAAACCCTATTGCAGTGAACAAAATAAGCATCATCACATTTGTCTTTAACTTATATCCATATCTGAGAAGTTTAAAACCAAGTATCAAATCTTTCATCCCTTAATCCTCCTTGTCTAATATATATCATTCCTCCCGCCGGCAGGCGGGGCGGATAGTCTAAGCCGTTTCCAGCCTTGAACAACAATCTGTTAATCCATATCCAGATAAGACGCCTCAACCTTGCGGTACATATGTCTGCGCGTCACATATATTCCAACCGGCAGCAATACCGCCAGTGCTGCAACTATGAGCCATGTAAACTTCTGCAATCCCGAAGATATCGTTATATATATAACCGCAGCTCCCGATGCTCCTGATGACAGCATGGACAGCAGACTCATGACCTGAACATTCTGGACATATCTCGTAATGTTCAGCGCCCACACCGACAGATTTGCTGTGAGCAGCATCGACAGGCAAAGCAGTCTTACCGGGTTACCCACCATAATTTCATATGGTACGGCCACTATCACCATGCATATCGCGATCCTCGCCGGTCGGACAAGCAGATCCGCCGTAAGCGCATTCCGTAACATGGCTTTCCCCTTTGTTGACGTCTTCAGATAATCCATTCCAAGGCAGCCCTTCACACATATTGCACCGAATCCCCAATAATCAGCCATAACCTCGATCGCAGTCATGAGCGCCGCTCCCACACCGAGCATGACCGCTGTTACATAATATTTTCTCACTCCTATATCGATCAATGCCAGTATCACCCCCAGTATGATCGGTATCAACACATTACACACTAGCCGGTATTTTCCATTCGTAATGGCTCTGTAATCCTTTATCATCCTCATAATTACGCTCCTATAAATACGTGAAACACTCTAAGCAGTTTTTACTTTAATACCATTTTTGTATTATTCTTCATGACCGCCACACTTATCTGAAACAGCGATGGTATCTCCTTGCTCACATTCATGCCTGCAAGCTTGTCCAGATTCTCTGCAAGACAGATTCCCTCAAAGCCATAAGGATTCTTAGTCATGGTATAAAGGATCTTTAATGCCGCCTCCGCATCCTGGGCATCTCCCTTTATCAGTATGTATTTCTCCTTCAGGTCCTCCACAAATCCGCACTCGACCACATTTCCATGTTCCATGATGATCGCATAATCAGTGATACTCTCCATATCGGATATATTGTGTGTTGAGAACAATACACTCTTCTCCCCCGCTCCGTCGCTTATATAATCGCCGATCATCTGACACAGCTTGTCTCGCATAAGAGGATCAAGAGGCGATGCCGGCTCATCGAGCAGCAGCAGGTCTGTATCCCTCGCCATAACCCCGGCAAGCATCAGCTTAGTTCTGGTTCCATCAGAGAGTGCTGAACACTTTTTCTTCAGAGCAACACCGTCCGGGGAATCAGGAAATATCGCAAGTTCTCGGCAATATCTTTCGAACTCGTCCCTGTCAAAATTGTCGAAGAGCAGACTGCTTATCTCCTCCACATCAGATACAGTCCACTGTGGAAGGTAATATCTGCCTGTTCCCGTATAGCCTATCCTGTTCTTTACATCCGCCCTTCTCTCCTTTTCCTCCGATGAATACTTGTCAAAGAAAGTCAGCTCACCTTTGTAATCAAGCCTTATTCCTGAAAGCATATTGAGAAGTGTCGTCTTTCCCGCTCCATTTTCTCCGATGAGTGCTGTCGCAAATCCCTTTGGCACCCTCAAATCAGGTATATCCAATGTAAATGTCTTAAACTTTTTGGAAATATTCTCCCCTTTTACAGCGCAGTCATAATTCATCATCCAATCCTCCATTAAACCTTAAACTCTCTTCACGTCTTTCTTTTTCCCTGTTCTCTGTCTGCTTTGTTCTCTGTCCGCTTTGTTCTCTGTCTGTTTTGTTCCCTGCCTGTCAGATTGTCAATCCTGTACCATAAGCAAGGCATCAAGCATATTCTTTAGTTCATCGTCCGACAACCCCGCAATACGTGCCGCAGCTATGGCCTCCGTCAAAGATGCCTCTACCTTTCGAAGATGCTGCTCTATCAGCATCTCACTGTCCTGTGCATTCACATAAAAGCCCTTGCCCTGTTCAGCCGTGACCAGACCTTCCTGCTCCAGCAGCTCATAAGCTTTCATGGTGGTGATAACACTTATCTTCAGATCCCGTGCCAGCCCCCTGATAGACGGCAGATATTCGCCCTGGGCATATTTGCCCGCCAGAATGTCCGACTTGAAGCTGTCTGCTATCTGCTGATATATAGGCACTCCTGAGTTCTGAGAAAGTCTCATATGTACACCTCCTTAAACTGTTCTCAACTGTTTATATGTTATATATACACTATGTACAGATATGTGTCAACAACTTTTTTACTCTAAACCCTAAAATAATAATATCTTCATCTCCTTGTCCACGCAAAAAATCCCCGCCGGCACTGATCTGTTCGGTACCGGCGGGGATTTATCTGTCATATTATTCTATTGTTCAAGCGGGCATGTTATCTGGAACATCTCCTCACACACCTTGTGTACAAGTCTGGCTGTCTCCGTGTCCGCCAGCTTGTAATATACCTCCTTGCCCTCTCTGCGGCTCACGATCAGGCCGCTGCCCTTGAGCTGCTTCAGGTGGTGCGATACGGCCGGATCACTCATCTCCATGGCCGCCGCTATGTTGCTGACACATTCCTCGAGGTGGCACAGCATCCAGAGTATCCTTAGCCTTGTGCCATCGCTGAGCTGTTTGAATATATCTGCCATGCTGCTGCAATCTTCCACAGACGGCATGCATTTTATGATCTTGTTCTCATTGTCGCAGTGACAATGCGGCAAATGTATCTCTCCCATGCGGTCTCCTCCTATTCTTTGAAGCTCAGTGCTCTTGTCGCATTTAATACCGCAAGGATCATAACTCCTACATCTGCGAATATTGCCCACCACATGTTGACAAATCCAACTGCGCCCAGTGCAAGGCATGCAAACTTGATCACAAGTGCAAATACTATGTTCTGGTGTACGATCCTGAGTGTCTTCTTGGATATCTTCATGGCTGTCGCTATCTTTGCAGGATCATCATCCATGAGGACGATATCCGCAGCTTCGATAGCTGCATCGGAACCAAGGGCTCCCATGGCAATTCCTATATCTGCTCTCGAAAGTACAGGGGCGTCATTGATTCCATCTCCGACAAATGCAAGCTTCTCCTTCTCTCCCTTGGCTGCGATGAGCTTCTCGACCTCATCCACCTTGTCTCCAGGGAGAAGTTCACTTCTCACCTCATCCACGCCAAGCTCGCTTCCGACTGCATCTGCAACCTTCTTCGCATCACCTGTGAGCATGACTACCTTCTCCACGCCTGCTGCCTTGAGACCACTTATAGCCTCCTTTGCATTTGGCTTGACAACATCTGATATGAGAATATATCCTGCATACTTTCCATCCACGACAACATGTATCTCTGTTCCAACCGATGTAGGAACCGCTGCCTGTATGTTCATCTGCTTCATGAGCTTGACATTTCCTGCGGCAACCTCATGACCATCAACAACCGCTGACACACCGTGTCCGCTGATCTCCTTTGCGTCTGTGACCCTGTTGTTGTCGATTTCCTTGCCATATGCCTCCTTCAGGCTCTTGCTGATAGGATGGTTGGAATAGCTCTCCACCAATGCGGCCTTCTCAAGCAGATCAGCCTCGCTCATTCCTCCCTCAGGATGTATCTCTGTAACCTGGAACACACCCTTTGTGAGTGTTCCTGTCTTATCGCACACGACATACTTTGTGTATGAGAGAGCCTCAAGATAGTTGGAACCCTTGACCAGAATACCCTTTGCCGAAGCTCCGCCGATTCCTCCAAAGAAGCTCAGTGGAATGGATATTACCAGTGCACATGGACAGCTTATAACAAGTGTTGTCAGTGCTCTGATGATCCACTTGGACCATGCTGCAGGATTACCCATGATAATGTTTACCAATGGCGGAAGCACTGCAAGCGCAAGTGCTGCTATACATACAGCCGGTGTATAATACTTTGCAAATCTTGTGATGAAGTTCTCTGATCTGGACTTCTTCATGCTTGAGTTCTCAACGAGATCAAGGATCTTTGATACAGTTGACTCTCCAAATTCCTTGGATGTCTCGATCTTGATAAGTCCTGTGAGGTTGACACATCCACTGATGATCTCATCGCCGACATGAACCTCTCTAGGTACGCTCTCACCTGTGAGGGCACTGGTGTTGAGTGATGATGAACCCTCAACAACCTTTCCATCGATAGGTACTTTCTCTCCAGGCTGTACAACTATGACTGTTCCGATCTGAACGTCATCAGGATCTACCTGCTCAAGCTTGCCATCCTTCTCTATGTTCGCATAGTCAGGACGGATATCCATGAGTGCTGTGATATTCTTCCTGCTCTTGCCTACGGCGTAGCTCTGGAACAGCTCGCCTATCTGGTAGAACAGCATAACCGCTGATGCCTCCTTGTACTCACCGAGCACCATGGCACCTACAGTGGCAATCGCCATAAGGAAATTCTCGTCAAATACCTCTCCGTGTATGATTCCGAGAAATGCCTTTTTAAGTATATCGTAACCTATGACGAGATATGGGATCAGGTAAGCCACGATCTCTATGCATCGCCACATAACTGACGGATTCTCAAGATCCACCATCCCGGTCTTGTCAAGCACCGTAAATGTGACAGCCATGGCAACCAGAAGAACCGCCGATATTATAATTCTTCTGAGCACTTTTTTCTGTTTCTTTGTCATAACATCCTCCTATCTGATAGAGCACAGATCTTTCACAGTTAGCCGTGACTAAACAACCTGCTATACCATAATCCGGCAGTCATCATGCACATGCATAACCGCCTTTGGTTACATAAAGATCTCGCAGTCAGGCTCAACCTTCTTACAAGCCTTAAGTACCTTCTTCATAACCTCAGCCTCGTCAGCTCCGTCGTCGAACTCAACGCTCATCTTCTGTGCCATGAATGCTACAGTTGCATCCTTAACACCTGCTACCTTCTTTGTAGCCTCCTCCATCTTTGCTGCACAGTTTGCACAATCAACTTCAATCTTATACTTCTTCATAATAGTTATCTCCTTTTCATTGTTCTCATTGAATCTATGAACATTTAAACATGTATTTAATTATATGTCAACAGTAAAATGCTATTCTTTTTAAAATTTATTTATATGAACATCTGTGCATTTAAAAAAACCTGTGTATATAACATATACACAGGTTTTTGTTCCAGATATATCTGATTCCACTTTCAGATCATGTTTCAGCTCCTACTTCAGATCCTCCACAAGCTCATAGAGAGCGATTGCTGAGTTGAAGTTATCAGGTATGATCTCATCACTTGGGATGACAACTCCGTACTTATCTGCTATCTCTGAAATGATAGAGATGATATCGAGTGACTCCAGTATTCCGTCGTCAACGAGTGCCTCCTCATTTTCAAAATCAACATTTGGCTTGATCTTCTTGAGCATCTCAATAAATTCTTTCATTGTTCAATTCTCCTTTGTATGATCTTCTCTGCAAACCATCTATACGTTCTGCTCTGCAAGCTTTCTTACTTCCTTTCGCAGAACTGAACCCTTGAACGTCTTTGGTATACTTTCAACATAGATATACTTTCTTGGAAGCTTGTAGCTCTCAAGTCTGTCAGCAAGAAAGCTTTCAAAATCAGCTTCCTCATAGCCATCCTTCTGCACGACCAGTATGACCGGAAGCTCTCCGGTGATCGGGTCTTTGATTGAAGTGTAAGCCACATCATCTATATGCTCATATCCAAGTGCAAGGTCTTCTATCTCTGCAGGAGATATCTTGCTTCCACCATAGTTTATCACATCATCGGCCCTGCCTACAAGTATGCAGTCGCCATCCTCATCCAGATATGCCAGATCCTTTGTCCTAACATATCCATCCACAATGGTCTCAGCAGTGAGTTCGGGGTCATTGTAATAGCCTTCCATGACTATAGAACCGCCCCAGGACAGAAGTGCCGGTGACTCCGGGCTGCCATTTGTAACCACGTTACCCTCGTCGTCAGAGAATCTTACGACCGAGTTCACGGTAGGTCTTCCTATACATCCTGTCTTGTTGCCATTGCCACTGAACTCCAGTATGCATGCGCATCCGGCTTCAGATGAACCATAGAAATTATACAGTCTTGTATGTGGAAGCAATCTGAGCAGCTTCTCCTTGTCTGACTCGGCAAGAGGTGCTGAGCCTATCTGTATATAATCAAGCTGATCTGCATAATCCGCGATCCTGTCATCCGACAAATGGAATATCATTCCGAGTGATGCCGGTGATATCGCCATGGATGTCACTCCGTATTTCTCTATGAGCTTCCACAGCGTTCCGATAAATACCATTCCGTCCATCAGACATACTGTGCCGCCATTTACCATGTCTGACTGGTATCTTCTTATTCCAAATGAATGGTTGAGAGGCATTGGTATTATCTCCACATTGCCCTTCTTCATGGCTGTTCCCTCGATGACATTGCCGGCTATTCCCACATCACCTCTGTGGTGCATGACAACGCCCTTTGAAGATCCAGTAGTTCCCGTTGTGAAGAGCAGCATCGATCTGTCCTCCTCACCCGGAAGCTCAAGCTCTGCCTCGCTCTCATCCTTCATCCTGGTTATTATTTCCTTCTGGCTTATACACTTTATTCCATCCACAGGCTTGTCTGATATGAGACATGCCGCGTCAACTCTCTGGCCTATCTCAACTGCCCTCTCTGCGGATGTGGATTTCTCTATCGGCACGACAAGCACCTGCATGTACTGCAGTGCAGTGAACACTGTCAGATAATCTATGTTCTGTGTGCATCTGATCATTACATGATCGCCCATGCATATGCCCATATCCTGCAAAGCGTGTGCAGTCTTCCTTATATTGCTCCAATACTCTGCGTATGTGACTGTCTTTCTTAGCTCACACACCGCCAGAGTGTCCGGCTGCGTCTGGGCATACTCCTGAATATAATGTAATACCGTCTGCTTATACATTATTCGTTCTCCTTCTTGTACTTCTCCCATTCTGCCATGAGACTGCTTTCCTCATCTGCCCAGGCATCACAGGCATCAGTCCAGCTCTGCTTCTGCTCATCTGTAAGCTTACTCTGCAGGCCGTAATTGTCCTCTATATATTGTGCAAGATATGTGGTAACCTTCTTGGCACCCGCAATATTTACATGCTTGCTGTTGTAGAAATCTGTTGAATAATCCAGATTCAGTTCATCAAGAACATTGTTCATGTTCAGATAATCATATCCCTTTGAGGCTATGTACTCGTCAAGCTGAAGCTGCTTGGATGCCTGACCCTTTGATGGGTAGTAAGGTGTCGCAACCAGCAGAACCTTAACTCCGAGCTCCTCTGCCTTTGTCTCTATGTCATCGATATATCCGAGTGTCTCATCCGACAGATGAAGCTGTCCGTCAGACTCGAACACAGGCTCCTTGATCTTCGTGATCTTCGACCTCTGCCTACCTGTCTTGAACTCGTCCGTTCCCTGATTGAGTCTGTCTATAAGCACCTGTCTGTCAAATGTCAGTAAATTATCGTGATACTTCAGAATAGGGAACATGAGCTCGAACTTTGACTTCTCATCCGCTCTGTAATACTTCTGTATCATCTCAAACTTCGTCGATGATGGTCTCATGCCCGATGTCATGACCTCCATACGATAATTGTAATGCTCATTCTTTATCTTTGTGACATCGCCTCGTATGATAATACTTCTGACCTCAACCACAAACAAATCCAGATCCTGGGTCTTTGCAGCCTCTTCCATGAGATACGGCGCAAGTCTTATATCCTGAGCCGCAGTACCTATGAGCATCGATGTGTACCCCTGCTCCTCATACGCCTGAGTCGGTATCCAGTATCTGTACATCGAGCTGGAGCCGATGAGCACCGTATTGATGGTGTTATCCTCCTCCGCATAGTAGTTTGTCCACACATCAGAGTCAAAATCCTGTGGTCTCGCCAGTTCTCCCGCCTTGTTCAAGCCAAGGAAAAGCACTGTACATATCGAAAATACTGATATTGTATATTTTATCCACGCTGGCATATCTTTCTCCCTTCTCATTAGAACTGTTCATATATAAATGATGCGCCCGCACCGGAGCCGTATACTCCGCAAATGGCAATGAATGCCAGACCTGCTGCCATGACCAGCCATTTGAATACTATGTTCTGCTTTGCAAGCCATTCTCTGACATCGCCTGTGCTGCCTCTTCTCTCCATGATCTCCTGCGCGATAGACACAGCAAGAAGGAGAAGGCATCCAAATATCAAAACTCTCCACTCTCTTCCTGAAAGTGAAAATTCATCCACAATATTATACACCCTTGAGTGATCAAAAACCATGGAACGGATCATCCAGATCGAACTTCGGATTCCCTGTCCCATAAATATGAGACGTCCTATGACACAGAGGATGAATGTTCTGAGCATTCTGAATATCTCCCAGCTTATGCAGTCAGTCTTTATCCTGAGCGCCTTTGTAAGCTTTGCCAGCGGTTCCTCAAAAAGTGTCGACATGCATATCAGCACTCCGTGATACAAGCCCCATGCTATATAATTCCACTTTGCGCCGTGCCAGAGACCGGTCAGCACCCACACACACAGGATAGGTATGCTCGCTGCAAATACCTTTCCTATCACATTTCCTAGGTGATCTCTTATCTTGACATTGAGCTTGAGGAACAGCTTTGATGTTGACACCGGGTAGAATACATATTCTCTGAAGAATGCACCCAGTGACAAATGCCATCTTCTCCAGAACTCAGGAAGTGTCTGTGAAAAGTATGGTCTTCTGAAGTTCTCTCCCAGAACGATGCCGAAGCACTCTGAAGTGCCCCTTACTATGTCCATACATCCTGAGAAATCGCAGTATATCTGGATGGAATATGCGATTCCCACTGCCAGGAATATTCCGCCATGATAATCAAATGTATGCCCAAATATCTCTGTTGTAAAAGCTCCTATCCTGTCAGCTATAACGATCTTCTTCACAAATCCCCAAAGCATGAGCCAGACACCTCTCATGATAGTGTCCATATTGAAGCTGTGCTCCTCCCAGAGCTGATATCCTACTTCCTCATATCTGGCTATAGGTCCCTGGGTAACATGTGGGAAATAAAGCACATATGACATGTATCTGAAGAAATTCTTCTGCGCTGATATTCGTCCGTTATACAGATCCACGAGATATGAGATCATCATGAATGAGTAAAATGATATTCCCAAAGGTGCTATGAGATTCCAGTCAGGAATGCTCTGCAATCCGTCGTATGGTATGAATCTCTTTATATTGTCGAGCACAAAGCCAAATGCCTTGAATGCCGCCAGAACACCGATAACTATGACAAGTGCCCACACAAGGAACTTCTTTCTCTTCGCCTTCTCAGCAGCCTTGATCTTTCGTGCGGTTCTTCTGTCCGCATCCTTTGCCAGCTCCTCCTGCTCGTCCAGACTCTTCTGCAGCCTCAGTGAGAACAGATACACGACAACAGCCGTGGCAATGACCAGAAACAGGTACTCTATCCCGGCATATCCGTAGAACACAAGACTCGCAAGGAGCAGTATCACCCACTGTATCTTCTTTGGAACTATGTAGTATAGCACTATTGTACACAATAAAAAAACTATAAATGTATAAGTTACTACTGACATGTCCTCTCCCTCTTCTACAAGTAAAAATTATTTATACACTGCTAAACGCCGGCCAGTATTTTAACAGCAGCGCACATGCTACTGACATGACCGCCAGAACCAGCAGAGTTATCTTCCAGCCCTCTTTGAACATATACTTTGGCGACAGGCCGTATCCAACCGGTATCGCCCTGATGGATGTCGGAAGCATGTATGACAGGTTGACTCCCACAGATGCCACATATATGTACGGTATCGGATTGAGTCCGCAGCCCTGTGTGATGGATATTACCAGCGGCATGGCTACCGCAGCCGTGGCTGTGTTAGATGTCACATCCGACATGAGAAGTGTAACGGCAAGTATCACGAACACTGTGATAAATCCGCCCTTCATATCAAGCTTTGATATACACTCACCAAGTGCCTCTGCAGCACCGGATTTGTTGATGAGTGTTCCGGCGGCAAGTCCACCGGCAAATATATACATAAGTCCCCAGATGATCTTACCCTGAACATTCTTCCACACCATAATACGCTCTCCGTTCTTGTTGGTGAGAAGGAATGATACTATGGCGCATATGATAAATACATACGCCGGCTTGAGTCCCGGAAGTATGCTCTGGTAGAGCTGTCTGGTAAATGCAAGCACCGTGGCAAGAACAAATAACACAAGTGCTATCTTCTCCTCGTAGCTCATAGGAGGAAGCTCCTTGTATTTTGCTACAAAGTATTCCCTTGAACCGCCAAGCATCTCTGTCTTCTTCACATCACGGATCATGAACAGGATATTTACAAGCACAAGTATGAGCATGATAGGCAGGAATCTTACGACCCATGAAGAGTACATGTACTCCTCGCCTGTTATCTGCTGTATATATTCGACCGTCACAAGATTCATCGCACCTCCGAGCGGCGATGCCAGACCACCGAGTCCGGTTGCATATGCTATCGTGAGAAGTATCTTTGACGCAGTCTTGTTTGTCTTGATGTCGTCCATTCCTATGTACTTGAGCATGGCGATCGCTATAGGTGTGATCGTCGCACATACCACTGCATTTGGAAGCACCGCTGACAGAACTGCTGACAACACAAACCAGAACACAAGCTGTATCCTCAAACTGCTGCCGATAAGTCTCAGGAATGTAATAGCTATCCTCTTGTCAAGCCCGGTATTCTCCCACATCACGCTTATGATGGAAGCTCCCAGAAGAAGCAGTATCGTCTCGTCTGCGTAGTTGGAAATGACCGCCGACATGTCAGTCATCTGAAATATCGCATTTAAGGCTATCGGGAGGAATGCAGTTACCGCATAGTCCACCGGGCCTGTTACCCACCAGTACGCCATCCACATGATGGTTCCTATCGCTGCTCTTGACTCAAATGTCGTGAATACTCCGTGTGGCAAAAGTGCCGTAAACAGCCCGAATAACAATGGGCCGATCAGTAAATGTACTATTCTCTTTCGTTCTTTCATAAATATAGCTCCTATTTTCAATAAAACACTGATTTTAAATTATACACATTTAAGATTAATCTTTCATTAAAAAAATTAATATATATTAAAATCCACAGACATTATTCTGCATTTACCGGGATTTTAAATGTAAACAGGCTTCCTTTTCCGGGCTCACTGTCAACATCCACGATTCCGCCGTAATATCTGGCGATCTGCATTACCTGTGACAGACCCAGGCCAAAACCCTCCGCACTTCTGTCTGGCTCACCTCTGTAAAAACTCTCAAATATCTTTTCCTTTGTGCTCTTATCCATTCCCCGGCCCTCATCCCTGACCGAGATAAAATAGCTGTCATTTTTCACACCGCAGGACACATGGATACTACCTCCATCATTGCTGTACTTCACCGCATTTGACATCAGATTGTTCACGACGATAACTATATGGTTCATATTCGCTTTGACCATCGTCGGCTTCAGGTCGTAGGTAAACTTAAGATTCTTCTTACAGATGTACTCCACATCATCGCACACAGACTCCACCACATCCAGCAGATCTACATCCTCAACCGCTATGACTGCGTTTTCATTGTCCATGACCGACATCTGAAGAAGCTGTTCTATGAGCCCCTTCATACGTGAGGTCTGTCTCTCGAATACCTCTATGCTCTCAAGCATCTCCTCATCGCCATTCTTCTCCGCGATCTCCCTGGAAAGCTGACACTGGGCATGCATGACTGCTACAGGTGTTCTCAGCTCATGGGATACATTTGCATTGAACTCGGTCTGTCTCTCAAGCTCATGATGGACTTTTCTGTACAGGTTGTTATTCGCATCGGTCAGCATATCAAGCTCTTTGAACGGACCGTCATACTCCAGATTCTCTGTAAAATCAAGATTGTCCACGCTCTTATCTATCGAACGGTTCAGGCTTCCCATTGGAACTGCTATCAGTTTCCTCAAAGCAAATGCATATATCACAAATGCTATCAGCACGGTTCCAATAACACAGTATGATTTATATAAAAGTTCACTGTAATTGCTCTCTATATCCCTGACGGATACCATGACACAGATCTTGTATTTAGAAGTCTTCTTCAGCGGCTCTTTGTCTGTTCTTCCCTGCCTGACGGCCGCAAAATACTTGACCTTCCCTGCATCTATATGCATAAGATCTCTTATGCTTATATCCGGATTATCCGCATATCCCTCAGGCACCTCGCCGTCAAGGATCTCGCCGTCATTTCCCTGAAGGAACACATATATCTGCTCATTACTGTCCGGATCGTCCTCACGGTCGTAAAATCCATCATCTATATGTGGCTTCTTCTGTGAATCATACACTATGTATCGTCTGATCTGGGCTACCTCCTGTGTCAGCTTCTTATAAGCCATCAGGTTCATATCATCCTTCATAAGATTGTTCTGGATGACCAGCAGACAAGATATACCCACCACCAGAATAAGCGCTGTAATTATAATAGTGTATGTTACAAATGATATTTTTCTCTTTAACATTCCAGTTTATAGCCGACACCTCTTATAGTATGGATCAGCTTCTCCTCATAATTATCGTCTATCTTCCTTCTCAGATAACGGATATACACATCTATCACATTTGAATTGACATCGTCATCTATGTTCCAGATGTTCACCCGTATCTGTTCCCTAGTTACTACCACATTTCTGTTTCTGGCAAGGTACTCAAGGATAGCATACTCCCTGACCGTGAGATCAATTACCTTTCCATCCCTGATCGCCTGTCTGTTGTTCATGTCGACCACCAGTGAACCACAGGTTATCACATTCTCATTTACCGGATTCTGGGTTCTCAGCATGACCCTGAGTCTTGCCATAAGCTCCGAAAACTCAAATGGCTTTGTCATATAATCGCTGGCTCCGGCATCCAGTCCCCTGACTATATCCTGTGTCTCCGTCTTGGCCGTGAGGAAAAGCACAGGAACCTGTATCCCCGCATTTCTCATCTCACGCAGGACTGTTATTCCGTCCTTGTTCGGGATCATTATATCCATGATCGCCCCGTCGTAATTCTCCGCTTCCATATAATCAAGTGCCGCCTGTCCGTCATAACAGGCATCCACATTATAGCCCTCTTTGACCAGCTTACTGCATATTATGCTGTTCAGATCCTTCTCATCCTCAACTACAAGTACACGCATACATCCATCCTCCCTGTCATTTTCATCTGTTGGCCACTACAGTATATCGCTGCACGATCGCTGAACAGATATATATTGCCATGCTTTTATGAAAATAACATTAAAAGCCGTCACTTACATCTGCAAAATGTAAATAACGGCTCTCAAATGCTGTTTTTATCTATTCTGTCTTACCGCTCTTCTCATCGTAGGTATCAAGAAAGCTGTGTCTCACGCCTCCCTGCTTGTACTCTATAAGGGTATCGATATTGACATTCTCCACACTCTTGAATATGTTGCCCTCCACAAACGGATTTGTCTTCTTGAGTGTCGCTATGAGCTGCTTGATCTCCTGACGCTTGGACTTTGTCTCCTCATTGTTACATGTTGTGCATGTGTCAGTGAACTTACATGCGCACTGTATGAAATGAAGCTCGTTGTAATCTCTCCACGCCTTGATGTCGTCCTCTCTCACCATATAGAGAGGTCTGATTAGTTCCATTCCCTCAAAATTGGTGCTGTGGAGCTTCGGCATCATGGTCTGCATCTGCGCTCCGTAGAGCATCCCCATGAGTATGGTCTCTATGACATCATCGTAGTGGTGTCCAAGAGCTATCTTGTTACAGCCAAGCTCCTTCGCATAGCTGTACAGATGGCCTCGTCTCATTCTTGCACAGAGATAACACGGCGACTTCTCTACGTTATACACTGAATCAAATATATCAGACTCAAATATCTGGATAGGGATGTTCAGCATCCTGGCATTATCCTCTATGACCTTGCGGTTTGCAGGGCTGTAACCCGGATCCATAACTATGAACTTGAGCTCAAATGGGAACTTGTTGTGCCTTTTCAGCTCCTGAAAACACTTTGCCATGAGGAAGGAATCCTTGCCGCCCGATATACATACGGCTATCCTGTCGCCCTCCTTCACCAGCTCATATCTGTTGATGGCCTTTGTGAAGTTGCACCATATCTTCTTGTGGAACTTCTTGCGGAGGCTCTTCTCAACGTCGGCACATATATCAGTCTGTTCCTGCTTGCCCATGGTGTAGAGCAGCCATGATATATAGCCACCTTTTAGGCTCACCGCATCGTATCCCAGCTCTGTAAGTCTCTCCGCCAGCGGAATGCTGTTGGTTCCGTGGGTGCAGCAGATGATGAGTTTCTTTCCCTTTGAGTTGTCCCCGGGCATATATTCCTCTGCAGGAAACAGTTCACCTGCGGTTTCTGCCAGATGCTCCGGCATCAGCCTGTCCGTCTGGACTGCTATCGCACCCAGGATGGCTCCGTGGGATATCTCTACCTCATCCCTGATGTCAACCATCAGATATGAATCCTTATCCAGTTCCTGTATCTCTTCTATTGTGATCTCTGATATATTCTCTGCACTATTACCCATATTATCTATGCCTTATCTCTACCACCGTTTAATATTTGTCATAAAATGTTCTGTCCTAACCATATATGCCAGGTTATGCGGCTGTTTTCCTGCTCTACTCTTTACCATCCCAGCAGTATGTACAAAGCTTGCACTTCTCAACTCCGCACGCCTCAAGCATATCGTCAAGTCTGTTGAATCTGAGTGATGTGAAATGCAGCTCCTTGCAGATCTCATCAACCATCTTCTCATACTTCTCTGAATCAGGATCTGTGTACTCCTGAAGTACCTCATCTGTCACATTTCCGTTCTCAAGTCTCTCGATAACTCTTCTTGTTATAAGATCCATCTCTGATGATGATCTTGAGAAGTTAAGGTATTTACATCCGTATACAAGTGGTGGACATGCAGGTCTGATGTGCACTTCCTTGGCACCGCTGTCAAACAGATACTCGGTTGTCTCTCTGAGCTGTGTTCCACGCACGATGGAATCGTCTATGAGCAGAAGGCTCTTATCCTTTATAAGATCCTCAACTGCCAGAAGCTTCATCTTCGCGATGAGGTTACGCTGGCTCTGTATGGTCGGCATAAATGAACGTGGCCATGTCGGTGTGTACTTGATGAATGGTCTTGAGAAAGGTATTCCAGACTCATTTGCATAGCCGACTGCATGCGCTGTTCCTGAATCCGGAACTCCGGCTACGATATCAGGCTTAACGTTATCTCTCTTTGCCATGCTGGCTCCGCAGTTGTATCTCATCTGCTCTACACTCATACCCTCGTATGAACTTGCAGGGTAACCATAGTATACCCACAGGAAGGTACATATCTTCATGTCCTTGCCCGGCTGCACAAGCGTCACGCAGTTGGACGGTGTGAGTACAACAACCTCACCAGGACCGAGTTCTTTATAGTCATGATAGCCAAGGTTCTTGTAGGCAAAGTTCTCAAATGACGCACAGAATGCACCATCTTTCTTGCCTATGACCACAGGAGTTCTTCCATGCATATCCCTGGCTGCATATATTCCATTCTGGTTCATGAGCAGGAGTGACAGAGAACCATCTATCTTCTCCAGCGCATATCTTATTCCATCTATCAGATTATCCTTCTGGTTGATGAGGGCTGCCACAAGCTCTGTGCTGTTGATATCCCCTCCGCTCATCTCAAGGAAATGTGAATGTCCCTGATCAAATATCTCCTTGGATATCTCGTCAACATTGTTGATCTTGCTGACAGTTGTCAGAGCATATGTTCCGTGATGTGAACGCACTATGAGTGGCTGTGGCTCATAATCGGATATACATCCTATTCCAAAATAGCCCTTCATGTTCTGCATATCTTTGTCGAACTTTGTTCTAAATGGAGCATTCTCGATATTGTGTATGGATCTGTCAAATCCCTTATCTCCATACACTGTCATGCCTCCGCGTCTTGTTCCAAGATGTGAATGATAGTCTATTCCAAAGAACAGATCAAACACACAGTCATCTTTTGCCGCTACTCCAAAAAATCCACCCATTGTTTTCCTCCTGAAGTGATAAAAATTTGTCATTTTCGCAAACATATCTATATTAGCATAGTATCGGCGGTGATTACAATACCTTCATCGCCAACTTCACTATCCCCGCAATGAAGATCAGCACAGCCAGTCCGAAAAAGCAAACCTCCATCTCTCTGTACACCTTGTTTGACTTCTTCTCATAGGCCGTTCTCTTTTCCCTAGAGTATAAAAGTTTATACTCGCTACCGATAGAATGTTTCTTTCTGTTTATCTCCTGATTTACCATATAAGAATCCGGCTCACCGCTGTATGGATCGATATATTCCACTGTGGGTTGTGCATATCCCGGCAATTTTGTCCTGCCGGTCAGGGTATCGTATCCTATGATCTTTCCGGTTATTTCCTACATTTAACACATTCTCACTGTATATAAACCTTCTATCATTTAACCAACTACTGAAAAAGATCTGTATTCATACCAAAGACATCAATAACTTTCAAAATATCGGAAAGTTCATCCCTAAATTTCTGACGATACTCCTCCATGTCACCATTATCCCTGCCATTGTTACTAAGTTCAAATAAATCTCTGTCATTCTTTATCGCTACTGCCACCATATTGCCAGCGATCTGTATCTCCATAAATCCTTCAAGTCCCATAAGTCCCTGCATAAGCTGTGGCGTCAATACCCTCAAAGCAAGCTGGCTGTCAGAGGCATATATATCGAACCTGTTATCAAATGACGCGTTGCCCGTCATAAAACTGTTACGTGAATTCTCAGAACCCAATACTCTTGATAATATGCCACTTTTCTTTTCGTTTTTCATTCTTGGACTAATTCTCTCCTGGATCTGTACAAAACCATTAACATTCTTGTGGGAAGTAGCCATTATGAGCTGGCCTTTAAAATTAACAACATTATCGCCAGGAAACTCACCGTCCGGTGAACCCTTTGTTTCCGTTCTGAGTGTGAGATCACTGAATGTAAATTCTACTCCCCTGTATATTCCATGTATAAAGTCAGAACCATCCATATTATTAAATGAAGGAAGAATCGGACAATTATGTAAAAATGCCTCATTTGTATATCCATTTGGCATGTATTCAATCACATGCAAGCGCTCTCCAAGGACACTCCGTACAACATACTGTCCCATGAGTTCCTTGAGGTCTTTAAGTTTATTTGTCTCCATATATGAGAACAGGAAAAATCCGCCTACAAACAAAGCCGGAATCAGCAGCCAAGCAGAGTCTAATTCATAGCCATTTCTAGATACCACCATAAACGCAACAAATGGCGCAAATATTCCTATAAAAGAAACAATCTTAAACACCTTAAGCACTTTACATAGTTTGCGTTTTTCTAATATTTTCGATTCTATATTCTGATCCATCTTCTCATCTCCAAACTGTGATAAATACTCTATACGAATCTCAGCGCCTTACCGAACTTTTATCTCATAAAAAAATCGCCCTATACCGATATATAATATACCAGTATAAGACGAATTCAAACTTAATTAAAAAGATTTTCCCTGAATCCTAGCCGATGCTCTTAACGCTTTCTCCCTCTATCAGGGAATATGGCACTATCTCATGTTCACCATCTGCTGCATAATTTATATGCTTGAGCATGATGTCAACACTTCTCGATGCCATGATCTCTGTATTCTGTTTTATTGTTGTAAGTCTTGGTACACAGTATCCTGCCAGCTCTATTCCATCAAATCCAGTAACTGACAGCTCCTCCGGAATATGTTTGCCCAGATCAGCAGCCGCTCTCATGACGCCGATCGCTATCGTATCACTGAGAGCCATGATTGCTGTAACCTCCGGCTGTTCCTCCAAGAGACGCTTCGTGGCCTCATAACCTGCCTTCATAGAATACCTGCACGGAATATATGTAAACTCCGCCCGGTCATCATGCTGCCACTCATCTATAGCCCTCTTGCAGCCTTCATATCTATTGAAACTTATCTGTTTCTCGGACACTTGCCCTCCTATGACTCCGATGCGCCTGTGGCCTTTTTCAAGAAGATACCTTGTCATATCGTATGTCGCTGCCGTGTCATCTATCGTTATGGAGGATATGTTGTCATTTGCAAGAATCTCTCCGCCGGTCGTGATTATGACTCCCGGGATCTCAAACTCTTTCACACGCTCATCAAAAAGTGCAAGATTGGCACCCAAAAACATGATTCCCTTCGGATTCACGCTATGAGTGAGTTTGATGGCATACTCGATCTCGTCACCATCCTCGTCTATGTACTCCACTATGACATCCTCATCATATCCAGCAAGCAGGTTCTGTATCCGCTCTACTATATCCGCAAACAACATATTCTGGTTTCCTTTTATGATGACAACCACCGCCGATTTCGCTGACATTTTGAGGAGCTTTGCGTTGACGTTCGGCTCAAAGCCGTTTTCCTCTATAACCCTGAGTATCTTCTCTCTGGCTGCATCGCTGACTCCGGTCTGATTGTTGATCACCCTGGACACGGTTCCGATACCATAACCTGATATACGTGCAATATCCTTTATTGTCATAAGCTGTATCCCACTTTTCTCTTTTATTCCCAATAATTATATTATCCCAATATGTGGAGGTCAAGAAAATACTCTACTTATCATTTCCCGGTAAATATTTTTAGAGAGTACTTTTTCACATCTTGCTTCTCCCGGTCATCAGTGTAAGTCTGCCTATTTCCTCTGCAAGATCATCATCCGTATCGTCGGATATCATGCGCCACCTCCAGTTATCGCCAACTGTGGATGGCTTATTCATCCTCGATTTATTGTCTAGCCCCAAATAATCCTGCATCGGTATAATACAAAGATCTGCAATACTTCTCATAGCAAGCGTGATAAATGGGACATTGATCAGACGGTCCGGTGTATAATGAGCTGCCATATAATCCCTTGCCATGTCTCTGGATCTCTGATCTATACTGCTCCACCAGCCAATAAGGGTCTCATTGTCATGGGTTCCCGTATATACAACACAATTTCGTATGTAATTATGTGGAAGATAATCAGATGCCGCCCCGGTGTCTCTCACATCAAAGGCAAACTCCACAACCTTCATTCCCGGAAATCCGGAATCATGCACAAGCTTTCTGACCGAATCAGTCACAAAACCAAGATCCTCGGCAATGACATCTCTCTTACCCAGAGCCTTTTCTATATTCCTAAACAGATCCATCCCAGGGCCCTTTTTCCACTTGCCATTCACAGCTGTTTCCTCACCATATGGAATGGCATAATATTCATCAAAGCCTCTGAAATGATCAATCCGGACTACATCATAAAGTTTATAGCTATGTCTCATTCTGGCTATCCACCAGCTGTAACCGGTCTGCCTGTTCAGCTCCCAGTCATATATTGGGTTTCCCCACAGCTGTCCGGTCTCCGAAAACCCATCAGGCGGGCATCCGGCAACCTCGTATGGTCGCCTGTCCTCATCAAGCCTGAAAAGCTCCGGGTGTGCCCATACATCTGCGCTGTCCATAGCTACATAGATTGGGATATCTCCTATGATCCTTATATGGTTCTTGTTGGCATAGCTCTTTAGTGCATTCCACTGAGTATAAAACAAATACTGCATGTACTGCTGAAAATGTATCTCATCCGCAAGCTTAATCTGCATCTGCTGCACCGCATCAGGCTGCCTGTTTCTTATATCCTGCGGCCACTCTGTCCACGGAATTCCACCAAGCGAATCCTTTACAGCCATAAATAGTGAATAATCATATATCCACTCTTTGTTCTCATCCATGAACATGGAAAACTCCATGCTGTCAGTCATTTTCCATCTTTCATATGCTTTCCTGAGGAGACTGTATCTTCCATTATAAATTTTGCTATAATCAACGTATCTGTCATCATCTCCCCAGTCTATCTCTCTGCACTCGCGGTCTGTGAGCAGTCCCTGATCCACAAGTGTATCAAGATCTATAAAATATGGATTTCCAGCAAATGTCGAAAATGACTGATACGGCGAATCCCCATACCCGGTGGGACCCATGGGAAGTATCTGCCAGTAACTCTGGTGTGCAGACCTAAGCCAGTCAACGAAACGATATGCCTCTTTTGAGAAGCTGCCAATTCCATACTTTGACGGGAGGCTTGATATAGCAAGCAGTATTCCTGCTGATCTTTCCATCTGAAATCTCTCCTTTTAACCAATTTCAGGCGGCTGCGAATCTCACAACCGCCTGTTTTTTATAATAATATTATATTACTATCCCTTTACAGCACCAGCTGCAACACCCTTGATGATGTACTTCTGTGCACAGAGGTAGAATACAACAACCGGAATGATAGCCATAACAAGGCACGCCATGATCGCTCCCATATCTACTCTTCCGTAGCTGCCCTTCATATACTGGACAACTATAGATATCGTCTTGTATTTCTTGATGTCGAGTACCAAATATGGCAGAAGGAAATCATTCCATATCCACATAGCCTCAAGTATTCCTACAGATATGTAAGTAGGTTTCATGATAGGGATAACAACCCTGAAAAATGTCTTGAGCGGCGTACATCCATCTATCATCGCAGCCTCCTCGACCTCCAAAGGAATGGACTTGATAAATCCGCAGAACATGAATACTGCAAGACCTGTTCCAAATCCAAGATACACGATCACGATTCCCCATGGAGTATTAAGGTGAAGTGCATCCGCAGTTCCAGCCAGAGTAAACATAACCATCTGGAAAGGTATTACCATAGAGAACACGCAGAGCAGATATATGATCTTTGTCGCTATATTCTTGACTCTGGTTATATACCAGGCTGTCATAGAGCAGAACAGCAGAATTGCCACTACTGAGAGAACCGTTATCACAACTGTCCAGCCCACTGCCTTAATGAAATCATACTGTGTTATAGCCGTTTTATAATTGTCCAAGCCTATGTAGCTGTGCTCATTTGGCAGTTCAAATGTCTCCAGACTGATAAACGTCTTGGCTTTCAGCGAGTTTATAATTACGATTATTATCGGTGAAACAAATATTATGGAAATAATGGTAAAGAATAAAGTAGCCAGAATTCCCGTCAACGTTGGTTTTTCTTTCACTCTGTATACAGGCTTTTTATCCGCTGTATTTGCTGTTTTCTGTATCTTCGCCATTACTGCTGCACCTCCTTTGATCTTGTAATCTTAAGCTGTATGAGTCCTATCGCTACTACCAGTATGAAGAATACGACTGCCTTGGCCTGACCTACTCCCTCATATCCTACTCTTCCATAAAACGTCTCATATATATTGAGCGCTAGCATCTCTGTCTTATGGAGTGGCTCGCCTCCTGTGAGTGCCAGGTTCTGGTCAAACAGTTTGAATGAGTTGGTTATTGTGAGGAATGTACATATAGTTATGGATGGCATCATGTTCGGGATCGTAACCCTGAAAAGTCTCTGTGTTCTATTTGCACCATCAATCATGGCTGCTTCCTGAATGTCTTCAGGAATTGCCTGAAGTCCTGCAATATAAACGATCATCATATATCCTATCTGCTGCCAGCACACCAGTATAACCAATCCCCAGAAACCGAGGACTTCATTGAGCTTCAGGGCTGTATCAAACTTTGAGAATATGGCATCGAATATAAGCTGCCATACATATCCAAGTACGATACCACCTATAAGATTCGGCATAAAGAATACCGTTCTGAATATATTAGTTCCTTTGATCTTCTGTGTAAGTGCCAGTGCCACAAGAAATGCAAGAACATTTATAAGCACAAGTGTGACAATCGCAAATAATGTTGTAAACTTAAATGCATCCGGGAATGTTGAGTCCTTGAATGCGTCTATATAATTCTGAAATCCTACAAATTCAGCGTCCCTTATGGTCGTGAACTTACAGAAGGACAGATATATTCCCTCGGCAAATGGCACGATAAATCCTATTAGAAACGCAGCCATTGTCGGTATCAGAAACACCGGCCAATATCTTTTTATCGTTTTCTCCATAATTTTTTTGATAACCTCCACTCTGTTGCATATCAATTTTCTTTCCAATATCTTCTGAGTCTAAAAATGGATATGTAGACATATTTGCATATGAATACATATCCATCTCTAGTCTGACACCTCTGGGTATGAGCTGCCTTTGCAAAGCTGTTAGCCTTCCTGGTGTCCTGCAGCTTGCAGAACTTTATTCATATTTTAAGTTGGTTTTATTTTGTGATGTTTTTTTATTTTTGGGTTGTGTACTATTGTTTATTTGTTAATATGTTTTATTTTGACTTTGCTGCAGCAGCCTCTTTAGCCCATCCATCTACAAATGCGCTCTTTACAAGATCCCAGTTGGCATCTGTCTGATCTGCCGCATATGTTGTAAGTGCTGATCCAAGGTCGTTCTTCCACTGCTCTGATGGCATTGTTGTGAAGTTCCAGCTTACAGGTGTCTTGCCCTCTGCTACATACTCATTTGCGATGTTTACAAGAAGGTTTGTTGACTCAAGGTTCTTCTTAAATGGTGTTACAAATCCCATTCCATCGGCTCCTGATGGCATAGCGCCCTTTGAACCACAGATTGCCTTAAGTGCGGTGTCATTTGTAGCACACCACTCCATGAAGTCAAGAGTTGCCTGGATATCTTCCTCTGAAGCCTTAGCATTTACACACCAGTAATTCTCACTTCCTGTACAGAGTCCCTGATTCTCCTCACCATCTGCTCCTATATAGATAGGGAGCATTCCGAGGTTGTCATCGCCAAGTGATGATACATCTGCGTATGCCCATGTACCATTCTGATAAAATACTGCCTGTCCTGAAACAAACTCTGCAACCGCATCATCACCAGTCTTTGTGCTGAGCTGCTTTGGATCGGTTGTTGAGTTGTTGATGTACAGATCCCATACATTTTTGTAATTATCAAGATATGTACCCTTGATCGCATCTGTAGTATCGATTCCATCAGCCTTGTATTCATAGTAGATTGGAAGATTTGCAAGATGTGTCTTGAATCTCCAGTCTGATGAGCCATCCATTCCAGCTGATGTGAATGCTGAGAATCCTAATTTGTCTGAATTGGCTGTTATATCCTCTGCCACCTTCTTGAGGTCTGCAAATGAATTGATATCATCCTCTGTGTATCCAGCTTTGCTTAAAAGCTCTTTGTTGTAAATGATTCCGTATGACTCTATAACATATCCGATTCCTGCGACCTTATCGCCATCCTTAAGTGCAAAGTCCTCAGAAGTGAGTTCTTTATACACCTGTGATGATCCAAGATCATAACAATAGTCCTTCCAGGAAGCAAGACCAACCGGTCCATTTACCTGGAACAGGGTAGGTGATTCTGACTTACCCATCTCACTCTTAAGAGTAGTCTCATACTGACCAGAAGCTGCTGTAACTACCGTCACATCAACGCCAGTCTCTTCTGTGTACACCTTAGCAAGCTCCTGCCACTGTGCATCCTGCTCCGGCTTGAAGTTCAGATAATATACAGAGCCCTTTGCATCTGCCTTCTTTCCTGCTCCATCTGAATCTCCTGAGCCACATCCTGTCAACATGGTACCTGCCATCATAAGTGACAGTCCAAGTGCCGCAATACCTTTCTTGTTCATATTGGTTCCTCCCATAAAATAATAAAATTTTTCCTTCAGTCATCTCTTATACGAGCTGCTTAATGGTTACTTTGTTTTTTCGGAAACGTTTCTGGAACCGTTTCCATTTGATATATCTTATATTAGTTGTTTATGTACAAAATGTCAATACTAATTTCAATTTTTTTATCACTTTTTGCATTTTTTCACATAGCTCACCATCCAGGCTACATAAAAATGTATAATTTTTGTCATATTCTATCCTTTCTGAATATTATAAATAGAACTATTGAATCTGAAAGGACTATCCTATGAAATGCAACAACCATTGTTCTCCGAACAGACCTGACTGTCGTGACAACATCTGCACTATAGATCTCCGGGAGAAAGCGTTACAGAACCACAATTACCGCGAAACCGTGTGGACCGGCTGTTTCATGCAGATGACAGTCATGTGTATACCTGCCTGCTCAGATGTAGGTTTGGAAATCCATGATAATACCGATCAGATCATCAGGATCGAACAGGGACAGTGTTCAGTCAGGATGGGCTGCTGCCCAAACGAACTGTGCTTCCGTCAGAATCTTTGTGCAGGAGAATGCGTCTGTATACCAGCCGGCACATGGCACAACATCATCAACATTGGCAATAATCCACTGAAACTCTCATCCATCTATGCCCCACCACATCATCCCAGGGGAGAGACACAGACCACCAAAGCCAGGGCTATGGGAATGGATTGCTGATATTTTTTCATGTGACATGAGGTAGAACGCATTGCCGGATTTATTGTCCCGTTGTCTTAGGCATCCTTCTGTCCTCTTAAAAAAAAGACACCAAATGCTGCCTGCCCGTCTGACATTGGGCAAGCGACATTTAGTGTCTTTGCTGCTTCTGTATTAAATTCACACTTATAATCAAATTATTCTTTATAATTCTGTTCAGCCACCATAGAAATATTAATCGTGAATACTCCAGCCTGAGTCTCCGCGCTCACCTCATGTCCCAGCTTGTCTGCAAGGCACCTTACTATGTAAAGTCCCAGCCCTGCGCCCTCATTCTGTCTGGACTTTCCACGGCAGAACGCATCGAATATCATATCCACATCTATCTCATCGTCCGAATCTATGTCAGAGTGCCGCCACGTCCACGTCTGCAGTCTCTATCGCATCGTCCAAGAACGGATTCCACCCTGACAAGCAGCTCATCCAGATCAAACGGCTTTGTGATATAGTCATCAACTCCATAAAAAAATCCCGAAATATCGACTCCTGTCGATACTCCGGGATCATATACATTCTTTATGAATACGATGAAAGGAACTGTTTTGTCCTCTCCATCTTCGGATTGTCAAATACCTGGTCAGGTCTTCCCTGCTCAAGTATATATCCATCATCCATGAATATGACCTGACTTGCAACATCCTTTGCAAATGCCATCTCATGGGTAACAATTATCATGGTTGTCTTTTTGTCTGCAAGGTTTCTGAGAACCTTAAGTACCTCTCCTGTGAGCTCCGGATCAAGAGCCGATGTAGGCTCATCGAAACACAGGATGTCCGGCTGCAACGCAAGCGCTCTTGCTATGGCAACTCGCTGGCACTGTCCGCCTGAAAGCTGGTGAGGATAGTTGTTCATTCTTTCCTCAAGTCCCATCTGGCGGAGAAGTTCCTCTGCCTGGACTCTTATCTCGTCGAGTATATTCTTCTTGTTTACTTTGAAATCCGGTCTCTCCTTTGCCAGAAGCTCTCTTGCGAGCATCACGTTCTGAAGTGCCGTGTACTGCGGGAAAAGATTAAATGACTGGAACACCAGTCCAAAATGCAGTCTCTTCTTGCGCACCTCCGACTCCTTAAGGGTTTCCGGCTTGTCTGTATCAAGCAGGATCTCATCTTTTACACGGATTACTCCGTTATCCGGCATCTCCAGAAAGTTCAAACAGCGAAGAAGTGTTGTCTTTCCACTTCCTGATGATCCTATGATAGAAAGGACCTCGCCCTGATCCAGAGAAAAGCTTATATCCTTGAGCACATCTGTCTTGCCAAACTTCTTTTTTATATGTTCAACCTCTAATATAGCCATAGCAGCTCCTCCTATTAATCTGTATCGCCCCTCTGCTCCGCAGTGGGGCAGGTCGTCGGAGCCGATTCCGAGTATGAACTGCGTTCATAGCGGCTCCTCCTATCTAATATGTATCGCCCCTCTGCTCCGCAGCGGGGCAGGTCGTCGGAGCCGATTCCGAGTATGAACTGCGTTCATAGCGGCTCCTCCTATCTAAAGAAATCAAGTTTCTTCTCTAATTTGCCAAGTAAAACTGTGAGTACGCCATTCCATATCAGATAGTAGAATGCGCAGAAGAAGAGTGGCCATATCGCACCAGAGATTCCCTGTGAACCCTTCATGAATGCCTGTCCTGCCCAGATGATCTCCTGAAGTGCGATGATACGGGCAAGTGAAGTATCCTTGACCAGAGTTATGATCTCGTTGGACATCGCCGGAACTATCTTCTTTATCATCTGCAAAAGCTTGACCTTGAAGAATATCTGCTTTGGAGTCATGCCGAGCACGAGTCCGGCTTCCTCCTGTCCTACAGGAATACCCTGAATACCTCCACGGTAAATCTCTGAGAAATAGCAGGCATAGTTCACTATGAATGACACCGATGCCGCAACAAATCTTCCGCCTTCGCCGCCGCCCCATACCGGGTTGTGGAATACAAGTCCCGGGAAATAATATATGATGAGCAGCTGTATCATCAGTGGTGTACCTCTCACTATCCATACGATGAACTTCATAAGATAGCTGAGTGGTTTAAACTTTGACATGGAACCGAGTGCTATAAGAAGTCCAAGTGGAAATGCACCGAGCAATGTCACGAAGAACAATTTTAATGTCTGTATAAATCCTGTATTAAGAGCTCCAAGTACGACCGGGAGCTGTTCAAAAAACAAATCCATAATAATTTTTCTCTCTAAGTGATGGTAAAAATACTAATTATATCTTATCTATTACTTTGCAAGTGCAGCCTGTACCTTATATGTCTCAGCACACTTCTCCATTGAACCGTCAGCCTTACTGTCTGCAAAGAACTTGTTGAGCTCAGCTACAAGATCTGAGTCCTTTCTGAAGCCAACGCCATACTCCTCGCTGTTGAGACCTACGGTATATGTGAGCTTGTCATAACCTGTTCCCTCACCAACCATAGCTGCTGCCATAAGCGAATCAATGATTGCTGCATCTGATGTTCCTGCTGCAACTTCCATGAGAGCATCTGCCTGTGCCTTTACAGCTGTATAGTTGAGCCCAAGCTCCTTAGCCTGATCCTCTCCTGCACTTCCTGCCTCTACAGCAAATGTAAGCTCCTTGATGCTGTCTACTGTCTGATACTTGTCTGCCTTATCTTTTGGCACGATAACTACCTGCGCATTGTTGCAGTATGCATCTGAACATGCCATTGAGCTTGTAACCTCATCTGTAAGTGTCATACCATTCCATACACAGTCGATGGTCTTGCCGTCAAGCTCCATGATCTTGTTGTCCCAGTCTATCTCTACGAACTCTGCCTTTACGCCAAGGCTCTCTGCAAATGCTGATGCCATATCTGCGTCAAATCCGATCCAGTTGCCTGACTCATCCTTGTAATCCATCGGTGCGAAATCTGTAATGCCGACAACGAGAGTTCCCTTATCCTTTACATACTCCAGATCACTCTTTGACTCACTCTTAGATCCGTTATCAGATCCGCCGCATCCAACCAGTGAAAGTCCCATTGCTGCCACTAAGAGCAGTGATAATAACTTTTTCATACTTTTTTCCTCCTGAAATATACTTGGCAGATGCATGAAACACACTACACCGGGCATCTGCATGATATATAAGCCCTATTAGGGCACAACACGGTAACATAGTAACAGTTTATCATAGTAAAGTCAAACCTAAGATTGAGGAAATGCCTGTAAATGTATTATGTAATAATAATAAAAACCATAGAAGGTCTTACTCTTCTGTGGTCAGGATGCCCACCATCTGGAATTATTTTACATACGCTCTGTCAATATGTATCACACAATAGTAATTTTTATTGTACTCACTAACCTTTTCCTTGATATAGGATATTATCTGTTCTTCTGACATTTGATATCCATGTGGCAAAACCACATCAAAAATCAGATTGGAATGTGTTGAACCCTTTACCATTCTAAAGTCGTGAAACTGAACATTTTCATTTTTTATGCTATCCTTATTAAGTGATTCTATAATTTCAGTGATCCGCGCTTTCGCAGCATTTGTCTCCTCATCGTCATCTACTATCGGATCCATGTGAATGACAGGCTCACAATTTAATTTTTTTCTGAGAGAGAATTCTATCTGATCGATCAGATCATGCAGTTCAAGAATGTCTTCCTTATAAGGAACTTCTGCGTGCAGACTGACCATAAGTCTGCCAGGTCCATAATCATGGACCACAAGATCATGAATACCAAGGATCCTTTTATCACACCTCACGATCTTCTCGATCTCGTCCACAAGCTCTGGTTCCGGTGCCTGACCAAGCAAAGGGCTGACCGTATCCTTCATTGCAGTAATGCCAGCTATGAGTATCATTACGCCCACCAATAACCCACAATATCCATCTATAGGTATTTTCCAGAAATGAGCAACAAGTGCAGATGCAAGAACAACCATTGTGGAAAATGTATCAGATAAACTGTCTTTCGCCGTCGCTATCATGGTCGCACTCTCTATCTTTCTGCCTATACTCCTGTTGTAGAAATACATATATATCTTTACTCCAATTGAAACAACGAGTATAACGGCAACTAGAATGCTGAATTTTGGAAGTTCCGGATGTAGGATCTTTCCGATTGAATCTTTAATAAGCTCGTAGGCCATCAATATGATCATGACTGCTACAAATAAGCCTGATATATACTCTATTCTTCCATGTCCAAACGGATGATCCGGGTCCGGTTTTCTGCCAGATAACTTAAAACCTATCATAGATATAAACGAGCTTCCTGCATCTGATAAATTGTTGAACGCATCCGCCGTGATCGAGATAGCCCCCGAAAGTAATCCAGCAAAGAATTTTCCCAGGAACAATAATACATTCAAAAATATACCAACAGCTCCGCAAAGAACACCATATTTCTCCCTCACCTTGCTATCCTTATAATTATCTGATCTGATCCACAACTTCGACAATAATGTCACCATATCTTTTGTTCCTCCTAATCTGAATCTCAAAAGTTCTGAAAAAAAGAACCCACAAAAGCGTTGGACTTCTGCGGGTTCTTGATATATCTGAAATGATATATAATTATCTCTTTGAGAACTGTGGAGCACGACGAGCGGCCTTGAGACCGTACTTCTTTCTCTCCTTCATTCTTGGATCTCTTGTAAGGTATCCAGCCTTCTTAAGGATTGGTCTGTACTCAGCATCAACCTCAAGGAGTGCTCTTGAAATACCATGTCTGATAGCTCCAGCCTGACCTGTGAAACCACCACCACATACGTTAACGAGTACATCGTACTTACCCTCTGTGCCTGTAGCAACGAGTGGCTGCTTTACGATAACCTTGAGTGTATCAAGGCCAAAATACTCATCCATATCCTTCTTGTTTATAACGATCTTACCAGTACCTGGAGTGATGTAAACTCTGGCGATACTGCTTTTTCTTCTTCCTGTTCCATAGAACTTTGTTGTCTTAGCCATCTGTTAATCTCCTCCTTCTTAGTACTTAATCTCTAATACTTCTGGCTTCTGTGCCTGATGCTTGTGATCTGCACCAGCGTATACGTGAAGCTTTGTGATCATCTCTCTGCCAAGTGGTCCCTTTGGAAGCATTCCCTTAACTGCAAGGTAGATAACATCCTCTGGCTTCTTAGCCATCTTCTCACGAAGAGTTGTCTCTTTCATACCACCTACATAATCTGAGTGGTTGTAGTATACCTTCTGATCTAACTTCTTACCAGTTACCTGAATCTTGTCAGCGTTTACTACTATTACATAATCACCTGTATCAATGTGTGGTGTAAATGTTGGCTTGTTCTTTCCTCTTAAAATGCTTGCGATCTCTGATGCAAGACGACCTAAAGTATGTCCTGTAGCGTCAACTACATACCACT
>OIYH01000106.1_pt1 | contig 71772 bp, 65 predicted proteins | sample 1587911 | NCBI WGS metagenome assembly OIYH01 (sample SAMN03283252) | human gut metagenome | biome: human-associated habitat; material: feces | host: Homo sapiens | place: USA | collected 2013
ATCATATACCAGGAACAAGTCATCATAAAATCTGCATTGTAGCTGCGATTGATGAACACGATCAGATGCTTTTTAAAATCGGCGGTCTTGGAAGAGAAAGCTTTAAGATACTGAATCAGTACAGAAAGCATTTTTCTAAACACACAAAGATCATCAGCGATGACAGCCACAGTATTCAGACATTTGTATCTGAAAACGGATTTGAAAGTGATGTCATTCCATCTGGTGCATATGTGTCACCGAATGGAAATACAGTATCATCAGTAAATGAACTGCATGCAGAGGCAAAGAATATGATCAGACAGAAGCATGGAGTCAGTACAAGACATCTGCAGGGATATCTGGACTGGATCGTATTCAAGAAGAAGCTGAAATATACACTGGACATGAGAAAGTGGAAACCTGAAGCATATATGGAATCAATGATGGAGCAGATTCCATTCATATGCAGAGATATCGTTAAACTTCCTCTTCCGATTGATCTTTACGGTGCTTACGGTGAGTATCATTATGGCGTATTTTCAAATATCAACTAAATCTTTAAAAAGAGCGTTTTCTAGAAATCAGTTTTTCTATGAATGTGTGAGATGGAAAATCTTTTTCAAACCAGTTTGTTATTTTCCCTTCAAAATAGAAATAGGAACCATGATCCGCAACACTTGTAAATACAAGGCAGACAAGATCACAATTTTTATCTACAACATATTTCTTCAGTTCATCTTCAATAGATTCGTGAATACTTTCCATCCATGCACAAGATGGAATCACAACCTGTGCAATAATAACCTGGTACCCTTCCATATCAAATGATTTCACATCATCTTTCAGATATTCTGAAACAGATTTTGCTTCATGATTAGCATTCATAAATAGAATAGAATATGCAAGTTCATCAACATTCAAGCCAGATACTTTTTCTAAGTACTCTGCCATGCGAAAATCTTTTTCTGTTGTTGTAGGAGATTGAAAATTCAATGTATCTGAAATCATTGCACCTAATAATAAACCAGCAATGTTTTTTGGGATATCCACATGATTTTCGATATATAGACCTGTGATAATTGTTGCGGTACTGCCAACGATTTCATTGCGAAACATAATTGGTTTTTTTGAATAGAAATCATAGATACGATGATGATCAACAACTTCTAATACTTCTGCTTTTTCTATTGCAGGTACAGATTGAGAAAATTCGTTGTGATCAACTAAAATCAAAGATTTATTTTGATATACCATCGCATGGTCTTTTAAAATATAGGCGACAAGTTCTTTTGAAGCATTCACAACAGGATATGCACGATATCTTTTACGACTCATTCGTTTTGCAACGTCTTCTAAGAATTCATTTTCTGAAAAGCACATTACATTTTTCTTCATGACATAAGAAATTTCCGGTGCAAAAAACAAATAACGAGAAGTGTTCATCGCACCAATTCCACTCAAAATAATTGGACAATGATATTTCTGCGCTGTATCTATCACACTCTCTTCAATTGCATCTGCCCATACAACAATCAACATTCCCGCACCTTTTTCAATGAGTGCCTTTTGTGATTGTGCATCATCTCCAATAATGACAATGCGATCACTCACTTCATAATTGGATATTTCATGCTTTGAAAAAGCAACAATACTAACTTTTCCATTTAGATGCATCTTTTCATCTTTATAAATAATCTTTCCATCAATTGTTTTAGAAAGATTTTCTAAATTCACTTTTTTCAGCAAATCAATTCCAAAAGCAGTATCTCCTAATCCAACATCCGCCAGATCATTTCTTGTAATAATACCTGCGACATGATGATTCGCATCTACAACGCATACAAATGGCTGTTCATGTGCTTTCATTAATTGAAGTGTTTCAAAGATTGTCGCTGCTGGAGTGACACAAATTGGGTGCTTCAAGGAAAGATCACACAGTTTTACACGCGCATCCTCAAGTAATACAGGTGCTTCAAAACCAAAACGATTTAATAAATAGCTTGTTTCACTATTACACTCTGATAATCGACAGGCAATTGCATTGTAACCAAGCTCCCGTTTCAAATATGCATATGCAATGGAAGATACAATAGAATCTGTATCGGGGTGTCTGTGTCCACAAATATAAACCTTATCCATGAGCATTCTCCTAGTATTATTTCTTTTCTATACTATTGAATAATTTCTTTAAAACATCAAAATGATGTGCATTCATATAAGAAATTGCAAATGCAACTGTATTCCAGTTCATTCCAGATAACCATAGCATCTGTCTCAAACATGTTTCATCCAGCATCGAAGCATCCATACCTTTCACAAATCCACGATCTGCAGCTTTTTTTGCGATACCATAGATAACTTTTCCAAGCTTTTTCTGCTGCAATTCAGCAATGGTCGTATCTGGAGTAAAAGGGTATGTCTGATGTGCTTTGGGCAAAGCATGATTTAAGATTGTTTTATATGATGCATCATCTACATGTAAAATGCCATCTTTGAGATAAAACATTTCCTTCAACATTGTAGAATATGGCTGCATTGTTCCTGCAAGATAAACTTCCTGCTTCAATGATAAATGATCAATACATCTACCACACGAAACCACATACAAACCATCTTCTAATACATATTTCTTTTGCTTCACATCATAATATTCAAGATTCTTTAAAGGCGTATGCAGGATGATTTCTTTTTCTTCATCTGGCTGCAGTGATACTTTTATAAAATCAATGAGTTCATGATTACAGCGTACAATCTGGCTGGATGGAAGAGATGCATAGATTTCAACAATTTCTTTTCCTTCTACTTCACCTGTATTTTTTATTGTTACATGGATACATAAGTGGTCTTTTTCTTTTTCAATAAACATTGACTGATATTGAAAGGATGTATAGCTCAACCCATAGCCAAAAGGATATTGTGGTTTCACATGAAAGGAATCATAGTAGCGATATCCTGTAAAAATACATTCTCTATATTGGGTTTCATAAAGATCATTTTTAAACCACAGATACGATGGTACATCTTCTTCTCTTTTCGGCCACGTTTCAGCCAGTTTTCCACTTGGACATGTTTTTCCATATAAGATGGAAGCCGTAGCACTTCCACTTCTTGCTCCGGCAAGATATGTTAAAACAATTCCTTTAACATTCTTTTCAAATGGAAGCAGTACAACGGAACCACTCTGCAATACCACAACAATCTCCTGATTGATAGAAACCATCTTGTTTAATAAAGCAATCTGATTTTCAGGAAGACATAAATTCTTTCGGTCATACCCTTCTGATTCTTTTCCTTCCATCAAACCCATCACAAATATCACTTTATCATTTTCTTTTGCTTTTTCTAATGCAAGAGATTCTTTTCTCTCATCAATTTCATCCTTCTTGATAGAATATCCATCCACATAAGAAATATTGGAAGAATACTTTTTCAATGAAGAATACAGATTATCAATAATATCTGAATTAACAGAAGAACTGCCATTTCCTAAAGCTCTTGGATATTTTGCAAATCCACCAACAACTAAAATACGTTCTTCTTTTTGAAGTGGCAGGATATGTTCTTCATTTTTTAATAATACAATCGATTCTTCAGCAGCTTTTTTGGCGAATGCAAGATGTTGATTGCGGTCAAATGACTGTTTTGTGTAGTTGCCACATCGCAAAGCAAGAAGTCTTATATATTCACTGGAACGATGTAATGTTGATTCTTTCAATATTCCTTTTGCAATTGCATTCATGATCAAGTGGTCTGCACCAATATTGCCACCTGGCATTTCTAGATTCAAACCAGCTTTCAATGAAGCAACAGGATCATACACTGCACCCCAGTCAGAAACAAATACACCATCAAAACCCCATTGTCTTGCTTCCTCCATTAATGATTGATGTTCTGTACAATGGATACCATTCAATTTGTTATAGGCATTCATGATTGTATATGGATGAGAAGCTTCAATCGCAATCTTGAACTGTTTTAAATAGATTTCATGCAGTGTTCTTTCATCCATCACACTGTCATTGATCATTCTTCCATATTCTCTATTGTTTGATGCAAAATGCTTTAAAGAACATCCAATACCATGCTTCTGTACACCATTGATATATGCGCCTGCAAGTTCTCCAGAAAGCAGTGGATCTTCTGAAAAATACTCAAAATTTCTGCCTCCTGAAGGAGAACGTTTATGATTTACACCTGGCCCTAGAAGAATATCTGTACCTGTCGATATACATTCTTCTGCTAAGATTTTTCCATATTCTTCCAGTAATACACGATCAAAACTACAGCCCATTAAAGCTGCAGTTGGATATGCAATCGCTGGTTTTGAAAGAGGAAAGCCTAACGTATCATTGACCTCAATGCGTAATCCATTTGGTCCATCATGCATTGTGATTTCTTTAAAATCAGTATTTGGAATATGATTGGTATGCCATTTATCTTTTCCTTGAAATAAACGTGCTTCCTCTTGTATAGACAATGATTTCATACAATCTTTCTCATATTTTGAATCATCTTTAATATCAATGCATTGAATTTCTGATTATCTTCTTCTGAAATATCTGCAAAGATAATATCTTCCAGATCATTTAATGCTTCTCTAATCTGTTCATAGATTGGATGGGCAGTATCTGCAAGAGAAACATGCGCTCTTCCTTCTCTTGCTTCCATTGTCACAATACCCTTCATATTGAGCTTTGTGATAATAATTGAAACATTTAATGAAGAAATGCCCGTATAGTCAGAAATGTCATCAATTGTATTATCATGGCCTGCATTTACCAAAGCAGCTAAAACTTTTATATCATTCAGATTCATCTCATTTTGAATCGCAATTGTATTCAATTTCTGTTCAAACGCTTTATTTACATAATATGCAAATGCAAGCATGGAATCTTTTTCACTTGTATATTTTGCCTGGATTCTTTCCTGACCAAGTTTTTTTACCCCTGGCAAAACACCAATTGCAGAACCATCTTTTGCACCATCAATCAAGAATGCCGCAATCAATAAACGATCTTTCCGGTACTGTTTCTCATCAAGGATATTCTTATAGAACTGGTTGTAGTATGCAAAAACAGTTGTTTTCATCTGATAGATCTTTGATATCGACATTGCCTGAGATACAAGAGAACCTTCTGTTTTCACATAATAATACACAGGTGCTTTTAAAGGTATGATCTTACGTGTATGCAGATAATATTCAAGATTAAATATAAAATCTTCTGCGAATTTGCAGTTTTCCTGCATTCTTAAGTGAAATTTCTTTAAAATATCTGCACGATACAGCTTATTCCATAGAACCCCATAATAAAAATCTGCAGGAGACATCATCATAAACTGTGCATATTCCTGTAAAGTTAAAGCTTTTGTTGTATCAATACTTCCCTGGATGGCAACATTTTCACCAACAACACGATAAAAATAGCCAATTGCAAGATCCGCTTCATTTTCTTCCATTGCACGCAGCAGAAGCTTTGTAGAATCCGTAGGAATCCAGTCATCAGCATCTAAAAACTGTACATATTCACCATTTACAACATCCAATGCTGTATTTCTAGCTTTTGATACACCACCATTTTCTTTATGAATGACCTTTAATCGACTGTCACTTTCAGCTAGACGATCCAGAATTTCACCAGATGCATCTTTTGAACCATCATCAACCGCAATACATTCAATATCCTGATATTCCTGATCCAGGATACTGCGAATACATCTTTCAATTGCTTTTTCTGCATTATATACAGGAACAATCACACTTACTTTTGTCATACTATGCCTCTAAGAATGTTACTCTTTTGTTTCTTCCTGCTCTGTTTCTTCTTTTTTAGAAGTTAGAAATGGAGAAACGCCTGCACCAATACCAATACCGAAAGAAACCATATACGATAAGCTTCTAGTAAAACAATACACAGCTGCTGCAGCACCCGCAACAACGACAAGGAAAATCTTTCCATGCAATGCTGCTGTCTTTACTTCACTGTTGTTATATTCAAAATAAAATGTTGTAAAAAGAAATCCCACAATAACACCAGTTATCATCATCAAAACTAAAATCATATTTCACTCCTTATATGTCACCCATTCACTATTTCCCGCAATCCATTGCTTTTCACCAATGCGGTACCATGTATATCCATCTGCATCTTTCTTCTCAAATACTTCATATGTTTCGTTTTTTGTTGCGGTACCATTTGCTGGTTGAGAAGTACCTGCATCTGTTCGTATGTTTAAAGAATCAATATTGATTGTGACAGTACCAATCGTATCTTTGCTTTCTTGTGTATCACTTGTTTCTTTTCTAGCTACAGGTGCATCACTGACAGTTTCCTGAAAGATCGATACATCTAGTTTCTTTTTAGAAGCAGCATCTTTTAAATTCAAGATGCCTGCTTTTTGATCTTTGATGATAAATGCTTTACCTTCATACAGATTCGAAGCATCATCAAACATAAAATCAGTCACTTCTTCCCCTTTTTCATTAATATAAGCCCATTTACCATCTGCATTCATCACAGGACAATATCCATCACTAAAATATCCAACGTCTTGATATTTCAATTCAGTAACCAGTTTTCCATGGTTTGCATCAAATAAGCCAATTTTATCAGAAGCATCCTTTTGATATACAGCTAAATAACCATTGACAAAGATACCACTTTCTCTATGGAGTACTTCATAGTCAACTTTACATAACACTTTTCCATGTCGATTCATAATGACTTTCTGTTCAATTATATTTGCACTGTTGACGGTATTTGCTAAAAACAGATCAGAGTGAATTTTTCTATCATACTTTTCAAATTTGTATCCATCTGTATCTTCACCATTCTTATTTTTAATATGTGATACAATGCCTAATTCTTTATTTTTAATTGCGATATCACCAAACTGTTGATTTCCATCATATGGATATGCAATAAAATCATTTTCATTCATTTCAGAAATAGAAGCAAAATCACCATGGAATACAACTGCTTTTTTCTTAGGAATACGCATTCCATACACTGTTGAAAAATAGTTATTTTCACTAGATGTTCTTGCATATCCAGCCATTATTCCATCTTCATGATATGTATTGGATACATTTTCATTCACTGTATAGATTAAATTTCCATCATAGTCATAAATACTTTGTACACCATCTTTTTCCAGAACAACTGCATTGTCTGTATAACCTGTATGCATCGATGTATTTAAATATCCTGTCTGATTTGAAATCAATAATGCAGTACTTTCATTCTGATGTAATTCATCATAAGAAAACGGTGTCAGTTCTTTGATTCTAGAAGCATCTATATCTGGTAATACATGCCATGTATTTGCATTTGTTAAAGATGTATTTTCTTTTGAAATTTCTTGCTTGCTGCTACATCCAAAGAGTAAACAAGCTACGACATTCAGTCCAATCAACACTGTTTTTTTCATACGTAAATTTTCTACCATTCTTCTTATCATTTCAAGTGGGTGGGTGCTCCCTCCATAAAAAAATAAATATTCATATCATACTTCTTATCAATATGTTATATTATGAATAGAAAAATCTTCATTAAAGTTTTCTTAATAAATGATATTCCGTATTGCAGTACTACAATTGTATCCCCCCTGTAAATGATTTTTGAGAGAAAGTTGAGAGAAAATACGAAAAAGAAAATTATTATTTCTACTTGTTTCGTACTCGCATTGTTCATTGGATTTCTACTAGGAAAATGTAACTCTTATGTAATGAATACCTCCTGCAAAGGAAGCTACACTGAACAGCAGCTACAAAGTGAAGAAGGACCATTTCAATTGGAAATAATGGATGATACATATCAATATTATGATCCAGGTACAAATGAAAATGGAGAAGGAAGCTATGAAGTATTAGGTGATGGTGTCATTCATTTTACATCAGGAGATTTTGAAGATAGAATCGCTGTAAGCAAAAAAAGTTTCTGTATGATCCTTCATTAACTATATACAATTTATCTAAAGAAAAAAAACTAGAACTCGTTAAATTCAAGGGAAAAACAGCTCTAAAAGAAAAATGAGTCTTTTAGAACTGTTTTCTTCTTTTTGAAAGAAATACGAATAATTGTATAATACTTGCGATATGAATGGTTATGAATACGAACAATACTGTGCAGAGTGGCTAAAGAAACACGGATTTCATCATGTACATGTAACAAAGGCAAGTAATGATCAAGGTATTGATATCTTAGCAAGCAAGAAGCAGGAACGTTATGGATTTCAGTGTAAATACTATGAATCTCCTGTTGGAAATGATGCTGTTCAACAGGCTTTTAGCGGTGCAGCTTTCTATAATTGTGATTGCTGTGGTGTTATCACTAATCAGACATTCACAAAAAGTGCCATTGCTTTAGCAGAAGAAACAGATGTCATATTGATTGATTCTGTATGTGTAAAGCAGGCTTCTTTTCTTACAATTGTTTTTCTAGTGTGGATGATAACACTATGTGGTATTGGGTGCAGTTTGCTTGTTTATCAAAGTACAACACTACACTACACAGACGAAACTATCCTTGCTTCGGTATTTATGATTCTTTCCTCTTTACTTGCGATGTTTTCAAGTAAAAGCGATATCTGCTTATGTTGTGGATGTTTTCTTTCTTTTTGTTGTGTAATGCTATCCTTCTTTTATTCTTTTCAAAATCCATTGTTTTTCAATGTTTTACACATCAACTTATTTTTATTTCAGTTCATTTTAGATATCAAAGTCATCCTTCTACTACGAAAGAAAAACAAGATCTATGAAGCTGCACTCAAAGAAGAAATGGAAAGTTCCTTTCACGAAGATACAAACCAAAAAGGAAAAGAAATCGCTAAAACACTCGCAGAAGAAATCCAGCAGACAATCACGTTTGATTCCTACGAAATCAAGAATGGAAATATCACATATCTTTTTAAGACAACAAAAGATATTTCTGAGGATTTCGCATTACTCGAATACACATTTCGCCAATATGCAAACTATACAAACAGTCAGGAAACATATACATTTTCACAAAAAAGTCCAAAATCATTTTATTTAACTGTAGGAAAATCAAGAAATCCACAAAATTTAGATATATAATATTTCCCATATGTTAATTAAAAAATATTTTTCTCAAATCACTTCTATTATGATTACATGTATCCTGTTGATCTACGCATTCATGCATAAATCAATATTCTTGCTCAATGTAGAATATCCATATGTGTGGATAGGTACAGAAATATTATTACTAGCTGGAATTCTTTTCTTTCCTTTCTTAAAGGAAAAGAAAAATAAATACACCACAGCAGCCATTTTCTTGCTCGCACCACTTTTCATGATCGTTGCGGTAGAAATGTTAAATGGAAACATGTTATGGGACATTGATATGTTTGGAAACGTATGTATGAACTATTTCATCGCATTTCTATTGTATCTGTTGATCTATGCCGCAAGTGGAAGTACAAAATGCTCTATTATTTCAATCTCTATCCTGCTGGAAGTGTTTGGTATCGCAAATTACTATGTCAAACTCTATAAAGGGTCTCCACTATTGCCTTGGGATTTAAGTGCGATTACAACTGCCGCAAATGTATCGGATGCATTTTCATTCAATATCACGAAAGAAGTCATTGTTTCATTCACAATCGTTGTCTTTCTGATCAAGGCAACTTCTGTCTGTATCAAAAATACGAAAACAAAAACATATCGTATCGTAAGAAGCGTTTGTGCAATTATTTTCTCCCTTGTCTTCTCCATCTTCTATTTCACAGATATTGTCGCAGAAACTTTCCAGGCAACGCCTGATTTCTTCAATCAGACAAGAGGATACGAAGCAAAAGGTGCCATTGCTGAATTTCTAGTCAATACAAAATACATTCATTTGTCTCAACCAGAAGATTATGATCCATCAACCTTAGAAAAAAACATCAAGTCTTCTACTGAAGAGGATGCACCAACAATATTAGAAACTGCATTAAAAAATAAAAACAAAGAAGTTGATTCAACAACTTCCACAGTGACAAATCCAAATATCATCACCATCATGAATGAAAGTTTTTCTGATTTAAGTGTCATTGGTGATTTTGATACAACAGTTGACTATATGCCATTCATTAACAGTCTAAAAGACAGTGAAAACTGCATCAGTGGATATAGCTATGTATCAACAATTGGTACAGGTACAAGTAATACAGAATATGAATTTTTAACAGGGAATTCCATGGCATTCTTGCCAATCGGTTCAAATGCATATCAATTATATGTAAATAATCCATTACCTTCCCTTGTTTCTTCTTTGCAAAGTGAAGGATATACTGCTTCTGCTTTTCATCCATACTATAAAGAAAACTGGAATCGTATCAATGTATATCAGAATATGGGATTTTCTTCCTATACAGGATATGGTGATTACACAGATTTTGAAAAACTCAGATTATTTGTATCCGATGAAAGTGATTTCCAGCATGTAGAAGAATTATATGAGAACCGCGATACAACACAACCATTCTTCCTGTTTAATGTAACGATGCAGAACCATAGTTCCTATGATCAGGATACAGGTTTGTGGTATCCACAGGTAAAGCTTGCCAACATGAAAGGTACATATCCTGAAACAGAACAATATCTTTCTTTGATCAAAGAAACAGATGATGCATTCAGTAATCTTGTATCTTACTTCAATCAAGTCAAAGAACCTACGATCATTCTTATGTATGGAGATCATCAGCCATATATTGAAGATACATTCTATGAAGAAGTTATGGGTAAAAAACTATCCGAACTGACAGACGAAGAACAACAGAAACGCTATATCACAAGATTTGTGTTATGGGCAAACTATGATATTCCTGAAGGATGGATTGATGAAATTTCCGTCAATTATCTTTCTGTCCTTCTACAACAAGTCGCAAACAATCCATTGACAGAGTATCAGAAATATTTAAATACTTTATACACAAAAGTACCTGTTGTTACGATGATGGGATGTAGAGACTGGGATGGCAATTACTTTAAATATAATGATGATACTAAATACAGACAATTGTTAAATTACTACAGTCAGGCAAGCTATAATAACGTCATTGATGAAGTAAATCGCATTCATTCATTATTTTATCTGCCAGAAAAGGAAGAAAATGAATCCAGCTGACCCGCCAATATGGTGGGTTTTTTCATATGAAAAAAGAGAGAAGTTTATCTTCCCTCTACGATTGATTTTGCCCAGTCTAAATCAATTTCTATTGACTGATCAGAAATGATTTTATTCTGATATTCTTTCTGGATGTTTTCATATTCTTCTTTTGTAAATGGAACTTTTTCACGAATTCCATTTTCTTCTACAACTAAAAATACATAATCATCACCATCTGTATTGAAATACAGATCCAGCATCTCTGGAAAGGATGCTTTTAATTCCTGCATCTTTAGAAAACGTGCAATTTCAATGATCTTATCATCCAGATTCAAATGTGAAAGCAATACTTTTTCCTGTAAAGAAAATACATCTTTCACAAGTCTGACATCACAATTTTCCAGCCAGTTTGTTAATACTTCATCCAGCTTTGTATCTTTCTTTTTTGAAGTCAATGAAGCCTTCATGTCATTGTAGTCTTTTTCATTATCTCCATATGCCACTAACAGCTTCTTTGTACCATCATGGTACATACAGGAATATGAAAGTGGCTGCACTTGATGACAATGTGGACATACATGTGTAAAGTATTCAGAAGACAATAGTTTTCTAGTTGCCTGTGGATCTTTGATGGGATCCATTAATGTATGTAATTCAAATGGACTTTGTTTCCCACAGGAAGGACATCTCACATTGACTGTATAAATATTCATATCTTTCATAACTCAAACCTCGCTGTACCATTCTAACACAAATCTTATTTTTGTTTTGCTTTCTGGATTCGACGAATCACAATTCCGATAAAAGCAAACACACCAGCAATTCCACCAATGACAACTGCATACGGAAACGTACTCGAATCTTCCGGAATTATTTCCTTTACTTCTTTGATAACAGGTGCTTTTGCTTCTGTTATTTTTGCGTAGCGGAATTGAATACATGGAATCTGTTCAGGATAAGACTCAGGTACTGTATATACAATATCCGTCTCATGAGAAACATATCCAGATGGACTGCTTACTTCATGTAAACGGAATGTCATTCCTGGGTACAATACATCGGAAGTAAATACATGCTGATTATCGTTGATGATTCCGATTTCATTTCCATCCTGATCCAGAACTGAATAGATTGCACCGCTAAGCTTTTCACCATTTTCATTCACATATGTAATTTCAAATGAAATAGGATGCATTTCCACACTTCTTTGTATCAAAGATTCTTCACTGCCTGCTACTATTTTCTGAACCATTTCATCAACATAAAATCCGTAAGGTGCCTGCAGCTGTTTTAAATAATATGTTCCTTCTCTTAAAAACCATTCTTTATTTGTATCTTTCTTTGTGTAGTTTCCATAGATATCTTTAGAAAGATATGTACAGTATGGATCTTCATATAAAGCAAACAAGCCATCTGAGAGTATTTTTAAATTTACATATGCTTCACATTCCAATACAAGATCCATTGCTTCTTTATATGATGGTATTGTAAAAGAGACAGGTTTTTTATCATATGTATATAAACCATCGATATGTTTGATACGAATTGCATACGAATGATTTCTTTCTAGATATGGATAGATTGTTTCAACTTCCTGTGATAGAAATGTTGACAATACATTTCTAGAAGCATCTAATAATTCCAGTACAGCATCATCTTTCCTGCCATGAGAATCTTTCACTTCAACATGAATTTCTGTATGTTCCATATTCATTGTAAAGAGTTGATTTCCTTGATCACAAACTATCTTTTTGCATTCATTCATCAAATAGTAATGGGGATCTATATCATTCAACAAAGCATAATATGTTCCATTCCGAATACTTGTCTGCTCAACATTTTCAACACGATTTCCATAAATATCTTTACAGATATTTTGACATGCTGCATCTGTATACAATGTATATTTCCCGTTTACTTTCTGTTTTCCATCTAACAGCTGCAAAGTTAAATTCGTATATGGTGTTTTTGCATATGTAAATTCAATCAAAGAACTGTTTCCACTAGAAGGAATCAATATTTGTTTATCCTGCAATGAGAGATATCCTTTCTCAGAAGTTATTTCACGCAACGTATAACAAATTCCATCATGCAAAGAAGAGCTGACAAAAGAAGCACCTTCTAATGAAAAACGCATCACTTCCTGTTGATTCTCATTAAGAATTGCATATGTACCACTCGAAAGTACTTTAGACGTATCTTCATTGACGAGTGAGATTGATACTGTAAACGGCTGAAAATATGCAATGATCTGTTCCTCTTTTTCAAACTCACTCGTTTGATACTGGAATGATGTACATGGATAAAATCCATCTGGATGCATTTCATCTCTAAAATCATAAGATGTATTTCTAGATAGATACACTTTTGTATTCGAGCATATTTCTTTCTGCAGCTGTTCACAATACACAGCACCATCAATATTTGCTTCCGTTTCCTTATTTCTTAAAATCACGTCAGCGATCACTCTTTTTTCATGTACAATTAGATTCATCGTTTCATTTTCTTTTACATTGATTTCTACAACACGATTCTGACGATAATACTGCTCAGAAATATCAATCTGCTTTAAATAATATGTACCTTCTTTTAATTCCCACGAAAATACTTCATCTTGTCTGATGAGAGCTTCACATAGAGTTTCATGTATATCTTTTACCTGATTTTCACATGTTGCTTCTTCATACAATGCATACGCAACTTCTTCTACTGCATTCTCTTCCTGGTCTTTTGCCTGCACATGCAATATGCCATATGCTTCATGCATACATACAATCATCATAGGTTCTTTCGCAGGTTCACTTTGAATTTCAAAAGAGACAGGTTTCATATGTTGATAAGAAGCAGGCTGCTTCTCCTGTATCGTGTATGTGTGTTGAATTTCAAAATCATATGCAATCTCACCACTTTCTTCAGCATTCCACTCCAAAAGTACAGTATTCTTGTCATCTTTTAATACATATGTTGTATCTATAACATCAGATGTATACACTACATGAATCGGAAAGCATGGAAATGTATTCTTTTCCTCCACTGCATATACTGTTGGATCAAGATAATAACCCTGTACTGTTTTGATCTGCTTTGCATACACTTTTTCCTGCGGCAGTGAAAGATTGACGGACTTCTCTTCAAATGTAATGCATACATCACCATTTTCATCCTGCACTGGTTTTTCACATTCCGCATCTTCATACAAGCCATATTTCATTCCTTCTACAGCAGTATCAAATGTATACGTATATTCCTTTTTACTCAATGAAGGAATAGTAAACAATGAGGTAAAAGAAAGTGACAATAACAGCCATTTCAGCATGCCTCTTCACCCATTTCACTAGGATCCACTACATTCTGTGCAACGATACGATAAATTCTCTTATCTGTTCCATCTGCAGCTTTGTACTTCTGATACTGAACAGTTCCCACAAAAGAAATACGACTTTGATCCGCAAAATGCTCCTGGATAAATTCAGCAACGTCATCCCAGGCAATGACACTCAGAAAATCTACCGACTTTGATGGATCTTTACGATGTACCGCAACGGTAAAGCGGCTTAGCAGGCCATTGGTCTGTGTTTTGACATACTTTGGTTCATTAAAAATCGTTCCTGTAATTCTAACTTCATTTAAATCTTGCATAATATCCTCCTTGGCTTAGTGCCTCTACTATTAATATTCACAAGATTTTTCAAAGTTCCAAAAAAAAGTACACAAATATTATGTGTACTTTTCATAGAAATTATTGATTTGCCTGCTCTTTTGCATTGATATCTGTATCAATGTGATTAGAACCATCTGCGTGTTCAAATGCGGCCAGTTCTGGATGCTCTCTCTTTTCCTTTGTGTAGTTTTCATAGGAAGGACGCTTATGTGTTTGAGAAGCCCAGATTTCATCTGCTACTGGAGCCCACTTTTCAGCATAATCCTTCGCCTTTCCACAAAGATGTTCAACTTCTTCTGGAGACTCTTCGTTTGTCTGGTATGCGCCTGTCTTGTGAACCATTTCTACCAGCAGATCAGGATTTTCAAGCATTGGACATGGTCTCAAGTGATTACGATTAAATGGCTGTCCTTCATGGTATGCCATAAATAATGGAGATTGCAGCATTTCCAGAATAGAGTGGTCTTTAATATTACAGTTAGAGAAGTGAATAAAGACGCATGGTTCTGCATCACCATTTGAATTGATATGGAAGTAGTTTCTACCACCCGCAATACAGCCACCTACAAATTCACCATCATTCTGGAAATCCATTGGGAAGAATTCAATATCACTGTCTTCTGTACGGATTTCACGAATACGGTTGATCATGTATTTTCTCTGTTCTACTGTTGGCATCAGTTCAGGTACAGCATTGTTTCCAACTGGCATAAAGTGGAAGTAGAAGCCATAATGTGCACCCTTTTCACTTAACATATGGAAGAATTCATCAGAAGTAACTGCTTCCACATTTGCCTTTGTATAACAGATAGATGTACCAAATACAATTCCATACTTCTTTAATAGATCCATAGCATTCATAACAGCATTGTAATGACCTGCACCACGTCTCATATCATTTGTATCTGGTGTACCTTCAATTGAAAGCATGAATGAAAGGTTGCCAAGTTTCTGGATTTTCTGACATAATTCTTCATCAATCAATGTGGAATTCGAATAAGCAACAAAGAAACAGTCATTATGTTTTTCACAAAGTTTCAAAACATCCTGTTTTCTTACCATTGGTTCACCACCAGTCAGCATGTATAGATGTGCACCTAACTCCTTGCCTTCTGTAACGATCTTATCCATCTGTTCATATGTCAAGGAAGATTTTCTTCCATATGTTCCAGACCAGCATCCAACACAGTGCATATTACATGCCATTGTTGGATCAAATAAGATCAACCAAGGAATATTACAGTTATACTTCTTTCTATTTTCACGAATTGTCCTTGTTCCTCTGAAGAAAGATTCATATCCAAGATTCAATAACATCATCTTTGCATAGTGTGGATCAGCATCATCAATAATATGATTGATCATACGCATCCATCTATGATTTGGATCAGATACATATTCTCTGACAGAAGCAATCTTATCCTTAGCTTCTGGATAGAACTTTTCAGCAAGGTCAACGATTTCAAGATAAATTTCTGTTCTTTCACTATAATCATTTGCATCATTTAATTTCTTCAATAAACGATCAGCCATAGCAGATACTGCTGCTCTTTCAGCGCTGTGTTTTGCATTTTCTAAAATACCCATATACTCTCTCCTCAACTAATATACTTGCATTTTATTTCTTATAAGAAAGAAAAAAAATATACAAAAATGAAAAAACGTCATTTTTTTACAAAACAATGTTTTTGTATACTTAGAGCACTCTTACACGAATCATGCCATCTAAATTCTTTAATTCTTCGACTGCCTTTTCATTCACTTCACTATTTACATCAAATACAGAATACGCAAATTCACCTCTTGATTTATTTGTCATATTTTCAATATTGATCCCATCTTTAGAGAAAACAGGCATGATATTTGTCAACATGCCAGGGATATTCTTATGAATCAGACAGATACGATTCATTCCGCTTCTTTCCAGCGTTACATTTGGAAGGTTCACAGAATTCTTGATATTGCCATTCTTCAAATAATCATCAATTTCTTCTGCAGACATACGTGCACAATTGCTTTCTGCTTCGTAAGTTGTACCACCTAAATGCGGTGTCAATACTGCATTTGGCGCCTTGCACATTTTTTCTGTTGGGAAATCCGCAACAAATCTTGCCACCTTGCCACTGTTCAATGCTTCAATCATCGCATCTTCACCAACAACTTCACCACGTGCATAGTTAATGATTCTTACACCATCTTTCATCATAGCAATCTGTTCTTTTCCAATCATACCACGTGTTTCATCCGTTAAAGGTGTATGCAATGTCAAATAATCTACATGTTTGAATAAATCATTTAAAGAAGAAACACGGAATACTCTTCTAGATACTTTCCACGCTGCATCTACAGATAGATACGGATCATACGCATAGACTTTCATACCTAGATCTAAAGCAACATTTGCGACTAAAGAACCAACATTGCCAGTCCCAACGACACCTAATGTTTTTCCATAGAATTCCGGACCAACAAACTGCTTCTTGATTTTTTCCATGTATGCTTCAATTGGTCCATGTTCTCCTTGGTAGCTATTGACCCAGTTGATTGCTCCAATCAGGTTTCTGCTCGCTGCAGTAATACCAAATAAGAATTGTTCTTTCACTGCATTAGCATTTCCACCAGGTGTATTAAATACAACAATTCCTTTACTGGCACATTCTTCTAATGGAATTGTATTCACGCCAATACCAGCTCTGCCAATACATTTGATGTTATCTGTCCAAGGATAATCATGCAGATCAGACGCTCTTACAAACAACGCATCTGGATCAGCAACTGTATCAGACATTTCATACTCATTTTCATTTAAAACTTCTTTTGCGCTTGGGGAAATATTATTTAATGTTTTTACTTTGTACATGTTAAATTCTCCTTTTCAAACTGTATCATAAATTCTCTCAGTTTCTGCACGCCTTCCACTGGCATTGCATTATAGATACTTGCACGCATGCCATTTGTTAAACGATGTCCTTTTAGATTTTCAAGACCAGCATCTTTTGCTTCTAATACAAACTTTTTGTCTAATTCCTCATTTCCTGTTGTAAACGTAACATTCATATCAGAACGTGATTGTTTATCCGCATGAGCAATATACAGCTTAGAATGATCTAATACATCATAAAGATATTGTGCTTTTTGATGCTTGATCTGTTCCATTGCTTCAACACCACCTTTATTTTCCAGCCAGTCCATTGTCAAGCCAAGCATATAAATACACCAGCAAGGAGGTGTATTATACATAGAATCTTTCTGGATCATTGTCTGATAATCCAGCATCAATGGCGTACAGTCTAATGGCTTCATGACGAGATCCTTTTGAATGATGACTACCGTTACACCAGCAGGAGCCATGTTTTTCTGTGCGCCTGCATAAATCAGACCATACTTTGAAATATCCACAACACGGCTTGTAATATCTGAAGACATATCACTGACAAGAACAATACCATTTGTTTCAGGAATATAATTCCATTCTGTACCATAAATTGTATTATTCGCACAGTAATGGAAATAGGATGCATCAGAATGCAGACATAATTCATCTTGAGAAGGAATATGCGAGAATTGAAGACTGCTTCCATCATATGCACATCTAGCTTCCCCATATTTCTTTGCTTCTTTATACGCGATTGTAGAGAAATTACCAGTCAAGGCATAATCTGCTTTTCCCGTATTTCCAATCAGATTTAAAGGAACCATGGAGAATTGTGTAGATGCACCTCCTTGCAGAAATAACACTTCATGTGTATCTGGAACATGCATCAATTTCTTGAATTGTGATTTCGTATGATCAAAGATCTGTTGAAACATTTTAGATCGATGACTCATTTCCATAACAGACATTCCTGAATGTTCATAGTTCAGAATTTCTTTCCCAGCTCTTTCTAATACTTCATCAGGAAGCATGCTTGGACCTGCAGAGAAATTAAAGATTCGATCATTTTTCATAATATCCCCTCCGTTTTGAACTATTTTAATGAAATATTATGCTTTCGTCCATTGATTTTCATAGTTATCTGAAAGATAACACTATCTTTTTTTCATTAAAAATGTAACTGTTTTCTATAGAATTGGTGAATGTGTATAAAAAAACATCTAAATCACCTTAATCAGTAACTTAGATGTTCATTTTTTTATTCATGCATTGATTTCTGTAGCCAGTTCGATGTGAAATAGTAAATTCCCGTCATAAGAGCTGCCATTGCCCAAGTAAAGCTATAGCCGATACCAATAATAGAAATATGATGATATAAAGGAATTGCTACTGCCAGAAAGATTTGTCTCATCAATACAAATGCGATAATGGAAGTAATCATAGGTACAGAACTTCTTCCAGAAGCTCTCAGCGCTCCTGAATATACTTGATGGAAACATAGGAAGATATAACAAGGACACATGATTCTTAAAATGATTGTTCCATCTTCAATAACATCCATATCACTTGTAAAAATGCGCATCAGAGAATCAGAGAACAAGAATACAAAGATGCCTAGTGTTACGACAATACTGATAGACATAACAAGTGCTGCTCTAACACCTTGCTTTACACGTTCATATTGTCTAGCGCCTAAGTTTTGTCCAACGAAAGTTGTAATCGCAAGCATCAAACTATTGACTGGCAATCCCATAAAGTTATCAATTTTATTTGAACAGGAGAATCCAGCGACACCACTTGCTCCAAATTGATTGATATATGCCATAACAATGACATTGGATACAGATACGATCATTCCCTGTAATCCTGCAGGTACACCTATTACAATGATTTGCTTCAAGACAGAAAAATCAATCTTTAGATTTTTCAATGTAACTTTGTATTCATTCTTCGTACGCATCAATAAATTGATGACTAATAACATAGAAATACATTCACTGATGATTGTTGCCCACGCAGCACCATCAACACCCATACCAAATCCTTTTACAAATAACAGATCTAAAAAGATATTTAAAATAGACGTCGCAATCAAGAAATATAAAGGGTTTTTAGAATCACCAACTGCCTGTAAAATACCAGTTCCTGCATTATAGACAATTAAAAACGTTGCGCCTAAGAAATAGATTGCAAGATATCCATCCGCATCAGTGTAATAATCCGATGGTGTATTCATCATTCTTAGAATGATTGGAGAAACAAAATATCCAACGATACTTAAAGCAATACCAAACAAAATGGAAAACAAAAGAAAAGAGTGAATTGCTTTCGATTCATCCTCCTGTTTTCTAGCACCATAATACCTAGATACAATAACACCAGCACCCGTTGCAAGACCTTGGAAAAAAGCAATCAGAAGGTTAATAATTGGTGTACTTGCACCAACTGCAGCCAAAGCTTCCTTTCCAACATAGTTGCCGACAACAATAGAATCGATTGTGTTATACATCAGCTGAAAGAAATTACCTAACAATAATGGAATCGCAAACAAAGCTATCTTTTTATAGATATTTCCTGATGTCATTAATCCTTTACTCTCACGCATATATTTCCCCTTCTTTTAACAAATATTTTACATCTAAATACAAATACATATAAAAAAGATGCTCACTTTTCAGCATCTTTGATTTTATTTCGCGTATCTTCATCGATTCTTTGTTTTAATGCAGATAAGTATGGAGAAAAAACAACATTTTCTTTCCCATATGTTAACTGCAGATCATATTCTAGAGGAAGCCATGTAGAAATATCAGCTTCATCATGTGCAATCAAAGCTTCCAGCTTATCTAAAGCTTTGTATGTTTTTGCTTCCAGTGTTTCTAAAGCATTCATTTCTTTTAACAACGCATTCCATTCTTCTTTTTGTGCTGCAGGAAAGGAATTCACCCAAGAAAAGAAGATTTCATCTTCCTTATTTTCATCTTCTTTGTTTTTATCAAATACAGGAATATCACCTGTAAACGCTTCTCCTAAATCATGAATCAGACACATGCGAATCACTTTATTCATATCCACATTTTTAAATTCATCTTCTTTTGAAATTAACATTGCCATTAAAGCAATTCTCCAGGAATGATCCGCAACAGATTCTTTTCTTTCACCAATTGTCCAGTTATGACGTGTATTGATTTTCAACATATTTGCGCGATGTAGTATTTCTAATAGTTCTTCTGGTGTCATTTTTTTCTCCATTTTCTTAAATATTTTAGAGAAAATATAAAATGAATGCAATGTTTCAATTGCATTTTGAATCAGATTCATGTATTATAAATAAGCAGTTTCAAATGCCCGAGTGATGGAATTGGTAGACGTAGGGGACTCAAAATCCCCCGGTGGCGACACCGTGCCGGTTCGAGTCCGGCCTCGGGCACTTTTTTTATTTGATTTTTTCGCATAAATAAGCCATTTTAGAAAAACCTGGGAACAAATTTGGGAAAGTTTTCCTAAAAAAATAGATCGATGATTGCCTTCACCGATCTATTTTTATATATATTTGCTGGTTATTTATTTTTTGATTTTTCAATTACCTTATCAGCAACTTCCTTTGGAGCTGGCTGATAACGATCGAACTTAGAAACGTAACTGCCACGTCCCTGTGTCATTGCACGTAGTTCTGTAGCGTATGTCAACATTTCAGCTAATGGAACTTCTGCCTGAATTACCTGATCACCATGATCATTTGTTGTCATATCAAGAATGATTCCACGACGCTTTGTAATATCTCCCATCAAAGTACCCGTGTAATCTTCTGGTGCAACAATTGTAACTTTACCGATTGGTTCCAATAATGTTGGTTTTGCATTTGGCATAGCAGCATTATATGCAAGTCTAGCAGCTTCCTTGAATGCATTTTCCTTAGAGTCAACTGGATGATAAGAACCATCATACAATGTAGCCTTGACACCAACTACCTTGTATCCTGCTAATACACCATGATTCATGCAGTCACGAAGTCCTGCTTCTGTTGGAGGGAAGAACTGTTTAGGAACAGCGCCACCAAATACTTCTTCCGCAAATACCATTTCTCCATCAGGATCATCGCTTGGTTCAAATCTTACCCAGACATCACCATACTGACCTGCACCGCCATTCTGTTTCTTGTACTTGCCTTGTGCTTCTGCTTTGCCACGGATTGTTTCACGATATTGAACAGTAGGTTCTGCAGTAGTAACTTCAACCTTATATTTAGACTTTAATTTAGAAAGAATCAAATCAATATGCTGTTCCCCAATACCATAAAGAACCTGTTCATGTGTTTCTTCGTTATTGACAAAGCGAAGTGTCTTGTCTTCCTGCATCATATTCTTGATTGCAGCTGACATTTTATCTTCATCTGCTTTTGTCTTTGGCTTGATTGCGTATCCTAACATTGGAACAGGATATTCCATATCTGGATAATGAACAACTCTGCTTCTTGTACAAAGCGTATCGTTTGTTTCAGTTACAGATAACTTGACAACTGCCCCAATATCACCAGTAAACAGCTTACCAACACCAATCTGATATTTGCCATTGATAACATAAATCTGGTTGATCTTTTCAAGTGTATCTTTCTTTGAGTTAAATACTTGTGAATCACTGTTCAATACACCAGACATTACTTTCAAGTAGGAAATCTTTCCTACGAATGGGTCAACGATTGTCTTGAATACAAATGCAGATAATGCTTCATCTTCATTTGTCTCCATATCAATTGTCTGATCTTTATCATTCAATGCCTGAACACGTCCCTTTTCAGCATAGGAAGGCATGAACTCTGTAATCAGATCCATCAATCTTTCAATACCTGTTAAATTTAATGCAGATCCACAATATACTGGATGAATATCACCAGAACGAACACCAATTCTTAGTCCCTTGGCAATTTCATGTTCATCAAATTCTTCACCAGAGAAGAATTTATCCATCAATTCATCATCACTCATTGCGATTGCTTCTGCAATTTCATCATAGTATTCTTTTACCTTAGGCTGAATTTCAGCTGGCACTTCTTTTGCTTCTGCAGGATCATCATAATACCAAGCCTTGTTTCTCAAGATATTTACAGAACCAATAACTTTTCTATCCTTGATAATTGGAAGTTCAAACAAGAATACAGATTTACCAAACTTTTCTCTTAGATCTTCAATGACTTTAGAGAAGTCTGCATTTTCATCATCCAGTTTATTTACAAATAAGATTGTAGGAAGTTTTCTTTGCACAACAGCTTTCTTCCATGCACGTTCTGTTCCAGACTGTAAGCTATCCTTTGCACTGACAACGATCAATGCATTATCACCCATTGTTAAACCCGTATCTTCTTCACCTTCATAGTCAAGATAGCCAGGTGTGTCAATGAAGTTGATCTTCTTATTCTTCCATTCAACAGGTGCTAGATGTGCATAGACAGAAACACCTCTTTTACCTTCTTCAGCATCAAAGTTCAAAGCAGTTGTACCATCATTATTTTTTCCAATTTTCTCAATTGCTTTTGTCTTAAAAAGACAAGCTTCAATCAATGAACTCTTACCTGCACCAGAATGTCCTAAAACAGTAACATTTCTTACTTCATTCGCTAAATAGTCTTTCATGATCCTGCCCTCTTACTTTAACAGATCCTTCAGATCATCTAGACATTCTTTACGAACATAATGAATTGCTAAATTACCTTCGTAATCTTTCTTATCTTTATCTGCACCACGATCAAGTAGTAAATGAACGAGCATTGGAATACCAATATATGCAGCTCTCATTAATGCTGTACAACCCTTATTATCCGCAGCATTCACATCTGCCCCATTCTTCAATAATACTTCGATCACGTCATCTTTATACGCATTTACAGCTTCCATTAATGCTGTACGACCCTGTTCATCTGTAGCGTTGACATCTGCTCCCTTAGAAATCAAATATTCAACTGTTTCTGTTTCACCTAGAAGCGCAGCTCTCATCAATGCTGTACGTCCTTTATTATCATGTGAGTTGACGTCTCCACCAGCATGAACGATCATTCTACAAATTTCTGTGTGACCTTTTTTTGCAGCACCCATTAGAGCAGTCTTATTATTTTTGTCACGTGCTCTTGTATCAGCGCCATTGTCTAATAAGAAACGAACGATATCTTCATATCCTCTTTTTGCACTTCTCATTAACGCAGTACGTCCGTCACCATTTCTAACGTTGACATCTGCTCCCTTAGATACTTGCGCGCAGACCTTGCCGAAGTCACCAGCGGCAGCTGCGTCAAAAAATTCCTGATTTACCTGATCCATAATGATTTCCTCCTGTTAGATAATTCATTCAATTTTTTAAATAAAAAGATGGACACATGAAAGCTCCATCTTAAAACCAATATTCGTGATGATTGAATTTCCCGCCGAAAACAACCCTTTCTGTGTTTCTATTTTGTACAATGAAAACAACTTTTACGTTCTTCATGATAAATACTCCAATCTAGAAATTCAAAATCATCTGTTAATTACATTTTACAAAAACTATAAAATTCTTCAAGTGTAAGCGGTTACTTTTTTAACTATTTTTATGAATTTATGAAAAAAGAAACAGATTCATTTTCAATCCTCTATTTCTTTTCGATAATTTCAATTTTCTGGTATGGAATTTCAATACGATTTTCTTTAAATGACTTTAACAGTTTTTTTCTTACATCACTTGCTGCCTGAAATGAGGAAGAAAAATCTTTTGTATACAACGGGAATAATAACCGAATGCCACTATCATCAAATGCCTCTAATCGAATCGCAAATGGAAGTACACCATGCTTCTTTTCTTCTTCACTTCGAATATCAATGACATTCTCTGTATGTAATACTGCTTCATAAATCAATTGTTCTGCGCGATCAATATCACTGTCATAGCCAATGTCAAAACTGATAATCTTCTTATATCCCTTTTCATCACTGATACGGTTTTCAACGATTGCACTGTTCATAATACTGTTAGGAACAATGACTCTTGTATTTTCCACTGTATTGATCACTGTATGACGAAATGTAATTCCAATCACACTTCCAGAAATATCTTTATCCTTTAGATAAATAACATCACCGACATTAAACGGATGATACATCGCAAGAAAAAAACCAGCAATAAAATTTCCAAACGACTCCTGTGCAGCTAAACCTACAACAACAGACATCACTGAAGTTGCCCCTAAAACTGCACTCGAAAGTCCAGATAATGGTTTAATACCACCTAAAACAGAAAAGACAGCGATACTGTAAATAATTGCACGCACAACTCTTCCTGTAAATCGTAATGTCATTTCTTTCTGATCATCTTTTTTTGCCGCATTCGCAAATAATTTCCACAAAACTTTTGCGATGCTGAATGCAATCAAAAGAATCAATATACTACGAATGATAAAGTAGAGAAGACCTCCATCAAAAAAGTTTTTTCCAATATTCCAAATTGTTTTATCCATGTTTCTTTCTCCTAATGATTTAAGTAGTCACTGTATTTCTTATAGTCTGGCATATATGTTTTTACAACTGCATAGAAATCCTTTGAATGATTTGCCACAAGGATATGTGCATACTCATGTAACAGCACATATGTGAAGCACTCATGTGGAAAATGAATCAATCTTGAAGAAATTGAAATATTTGATTTTGCAGGTGTACAGGACCCCCATCTGCTTGTCATATATTTAATACGAATTCGAGGCAGTGGCTTTTGATTCACATTGCAGATATTTTCATCTAGAAACTCTCTTTCCTGCTGAATCAGATACAGTAGATATTTATTTGCTTCATGATAAAATGTCTTTTCAATTGTTTCTGCACTTCTATCTTTGACATGAAATACAATCACACCATCCTCAAAAGACATTGCATTCCTTTTTGCTTCTACAAACTTCACTGGATATTCTTTTCCCATCCACGTTGCAGAAATACCATCAATGCCTGTTTTTACTTTCTCTTGTTTTTGCATTTGACGATTTCTTGCTTGTATGATCCATGTTCCTTTTTCTTTCAAAAAGGCATAGATTCTCTCTTCACTGACATATGGAGGACAGCTGATTATTACATTTCCTTCATTATCCAGACGCAAGACTATATTTTTCATGCGTTTTCTTTTGACTGTAACCGCCAATTCTTTTCCCTGTATCGTTATAAGCATGTAGAAATTATATCATTCTTTACAAACATCGACCCAGGATACGTAATTCGATGCATCTTCTAATTCTTCTAATGACATCTTTACTGCACTTTGACTATTACCACAAGCTGGATACACTGTCTTGAATTTCTTTAAGCTTTCATCTAAATACACTTCAATCCCTTCATTGATTCCAAATGGACATACACCACCAGGTGCGTGACCAACAAGTGCTTCTACTTCATCAAATGGAATCATTTTTGCTTTGCTATGAAATGTCTGCTTATATTTATGATTATCAATTTTTGCGTTTCCTTCGCATACGATCAATATTACTTTTTCGTGAACAAGCAAAGAAATTGTTTTCGCGATTTCACATGGCTGTACACCTAATGCAGCAGCAGCTTCTTCTACAGTTCCACTGCATTGATCAGGAATCATAATATGAGACGCATATCCTTTTGCTTCTAAATATGCTTTTGCTTTTTCAAATGACATACAAAACCTCCACGAAAATAATAGTTATAGTATAGAACAAAAAAATTTCAAAAAAACTATTGCATTTTTTATTGTACCTATGGCATAATAGTTAAGCACTGTGGCGGCTATGGTGAAGTTGGTTAACACACTGGATTGTGGCTCCAGCACTCGTGGGTTCGAGTCCCACTAGTCGCCCTGAGATAAAAAGAAGCTTGTTAAAAAGGCTTCTTTTTTTATTTTTTCACAATTGCTTCTAAATCTGTATCATATGCATCAGAAGTCATCACAATCTCAAACACCCCATCTTTCAAAGAATTCAAATACAATACATCATCCTGATCCACAGCCAATACAACTGTATGTGGTATACCAGTACTATCTTCACTTGAGATATCTTTTCCGGCAATATCTTCAATTGTCAGTATACGCGCATGTTCGATCAAAAGATTCGTTTCTCCCTCTTTTGTATACAGTACATTCACTCTCATATTCCTGACACATTTCATTAACATCGCTGCATCTACTTCACATTGAAAAATTGCCTGATGCTCTTTTAATAAGCTAGATGCAATATCTGGAATATCTTCTGCATCTATCAGCATAGATTGATAGAACAAAGATCCTGCAGGAATCTTTCCTTGAATATCTGTATATTTTCCAATGATATCTTTCTTTTTTATAACAACATTGTGATCAATAAATGCCTGCGGATAACGCACGTACAACAAATCCTTTTCTTCAATACAGCTTCTAGGCAATATATCATTTTTCGCAATATAGACTTCCTGCAACGATAAAGAAGTATCGATTTTTGACTGTATCATCATAAAAATAATTCCACCAATTATACAGATGCAGATGATACACAATATACATTTCAAAATAATTTTTCTCTTCATATAATACATATTCACAAAATTTCATAACATTCCAAAAAAAGAGGGAAATTTTCCCTCTTTTGAATGCTTACGCATTTTGAACATGTTCAGCAAGATACTTTTTGATCTGTTCACGTGCTTCTGGTTTACATGGTTTACAGCCTTCTGGTGTAGCTTCGCCATTGACAAGTTTGTCAGCCATAGCTGCACATCCAGGGTTTCCACAACCACCACAGTTATATCCAGGAAGCATTGCCAATACATCATCTACTCTAGTATCTGGTTCAACATAGAACTTCTTTGATGCAAAGCCTAATACTGCACCAAGTACAGCACCAAGTACAAGCATCAATACGAATGCTTTAACAATTGCCATTTTCTGCCTCTTTCTTCTTTTCATATGTTCCACGCATTGCACAGTCTTTCATTCCACATGCGCTGCAGTCCGGCGTGAGATTTTCACAGCCTTCTGGAACAGGAGTTTTTTTATTTAATCTAAGCAAAACAACATTCAACAGGAATAGTCCAGCAGCCAGTGCAACTGCGACTATAATTCTTACCATCTTATACGAGACCTGCAAGAGCTGAGAAAGCGATTGCCATGATACCAGCTACTACGAAAGCAATTGGATTACCCTGGAATGACTTTGGAACATTGTTTTGATTTAATCTTTCTCTGATTGTTGCGAAGATGACAAGCATTAACATGAAACCTGCTGGAGTAGCAATGGAGTTAACCATTGTTTCAACAAGTGTGTATCCCTGTGTAATGTTATCCTGAGCAACATAGAGAACTGTACAGTTTGTTGTGATTAATGGTAAATAGATACCTAACTGCTTATAAAGAGCAGGTGAGAATTTCTTTACGAATAATTCTACGAACTGTACGAAAGCTGCAATCAATAGAATGAATGTAATTAACTGCATATATTCCAGATTTAATGGAACTAATACGAAGTAATACAAGAAGTAAGACAATACAGATGCACCAAAGATAACGAAGATAACAGCTGCACCCATACCAATTGCAGAATCAAGATGTGTAGATACACCCATGAATGGGCACATACCTAAGAACTTAGTTAATACAATGTTGTTGATCAACATTGCGGAAATAAATAACGCTAGAATGTTCATACTTAAGCTGCCTCCTTAGCTGCCTTTTCTTTAGCAAGCTGTGCTGCTTTTGCCTTTGCTGCGGCAACTTTTGCTGCCTTTTCAGCTGCTGCTTCAGCTTCAGCAAGTTTGTTCTTGTATAAAGCAATTAATGCAGCTAATACCGCAAATGTGAAGAATGCACCTGTTTCACCAGTAAACATTGGAATAATGAACTGTTCAGGAATCAATCTGATTGAGAAAATAACTGCACTTCCAGCAAATGGGTTTGTTAACTCAAGAACACCTGTACCAAGAACCTGTCTAATCAATGACATTACAAGTAATGACAATGTGTAAGATAAGCCCATCATCAATCCATCCTTAGCAGAATCCTTGACGTTATGGTTACATGCATATGCTTCAGCACGACCAAGAATAATACAGTTAACAACGATCAATGACAAGAATGCACCTAATGCTGTATACAGATCTACTGCATATGCATTCAAGAACATCTGTAAGATTGTTACTAATGTCGCAATAACTACAATGTATACAGGAATATGGATATCATCTGGAGTAATTGGAGCGATTAAGCTGACTACAACGTTACTTAATACCAATACGAAGATAACACCAGCACCCATACCAAGTGCGTTATTAATAGAAGTTGAAATAGCTAATGTTGAACAGATACCAAGGTATAATCCAAATACCGGGTTATCTGTTAGCATCTTAGAGAAGAAGCCTTGCTTTTTTGTTTTCTTTTCACTCATGTTTATCTCCTCCTTACTTGCTAGATGCTAAAGCAGCATTGATCATTGTCTTAACTGCTTCACTTGTAAATGTAGCGCCACTGAGATCATCGATTTCACTAGCATCAGATACACCTTCTAAACCAGATGCATCTTCAAACCAGTCATCACCAACGCCATCGCCATTATCATCACCCTTGAGGTCTTTGACAGAAACAACTTTTCCATCCTTGACTTCAATTGTTGCTGTTAATTCACCAGCGAATCCTTCTGCTTTACATGCAAAAGTTCCATCGCCATTATCGCTACATGCATTAGCAGTAGCATTTGCAGAATCTAATGCAGCCTGAATCATGCTCTTAACTGCGTTAGATGTAACTGTAGCGCCTGTCATAGCGTCGATTTCATCAGCACTGGATACACCTTCTAAGCTAGAAGTATCTGTGAACCAGTCATCACCAACACCATCACCATCATCATCGCCCTTAAGATCCTTAACACTGACAACCTTGCCATCTTTGATTTCGATTGTTGCTGTTAATTCACCAGCGAATCCAGTTACCTTGCATCCATATGTACCGTCACCATTGTCTGTACATGATGCATCAGACTTCGCACTTGCATTTTCAGCAGCACTTGCAGCTGCATCTGCATCAAAATCGATACCCTGGATTTCGTTATAAACACTTTCAGCTTCTGTAACTGCTGCGCTGACAGCCTTAGAAGTTACAGTTGCACCAGAAATAACAGGAACAGAATCTGTTGAAGTTAAACCAATGACCTGATTTGCATAGTCATCCTTGAATAACTTGTCACCCTTACCAGCAGTTTCAGAGTTTGACAGTCCTTCGTAGCCAACAATGTTTCCATCGTTGTCAAATGCAATCGCAAACTTGAATCCATCTGAAGAGTATCCAGTGTTATGAAGTGTGAAGACATATCCTTCATCCTTTGCTTCATAAACACCATCGATGAGTTCTGTTTCATCTGTTTTATACTTGTCTGTTACGTCAGTAAATTCTCCATTTGGGAAGAAGTTTTCAAGAGTTGATTGTACTTGTTTTAATGCGTTATCAGCAATGACTGGAGCTGTAACGGCATTGACTGCAGATAACAGTAAACCTGCACAAGCACTGACAACACCTAGAAGAACTGTTTTATAAATACTTGAATTCTTATCCATGTTGTCTATCTCCTTACTCTACATTTACAGTTTCAACGACTGCTGTTTCTTGATTTGCAACGCTAGCACTTTCTGCTTCAGGATTCTTTAAGAAACCGCCAACAAGAAGTGTAATAACTAATACAATTGCAGAAACAATACAAACTTTACGCTGAATTGTTTTTGCATCCTTGATCTGGGAACCATCACATAGCTTATCAATTGCTGGAGTAAGCATGTTCATTAACAAGATAGAGAATAAAGCTCCATCTGGTAAAGATGCCTTCCATCTAATCAATAATGTTAAGCAAGCTGCACAAATCGCAAATAAAATCTTACCAGGAATAGATACTGGTGTTGTCACTGGGTCAGTAATCATAAATACGCCACAGAACAATACACCACCAACCAATAAGTTGAAGATTGCAAATTCAACACCTGCACCATGGATCAAACCTGTAATCAAAGATACAACGAATACAGTTACAAAATATGTAACAGATAATCTTGGATCAATGACTTTCATATAAATGAGCCAAGCACATAAGATAATCAATAGCAATGCACAGCTGCCACCAATAACAGTTGCATAGTTGCCGAGGATCATAGAACCAAATCCGCCTAGATCACTGACAACACCAGAAACAACAGTCTGATTGGAAGCCCATCCCTGTGCTGACATTGATGTTAATGGAGTAGCACCGGATAATACTTCACTTGTAACCTTAGCATCAGCACTTGCACCAAAGCTGTTCATAATCAATGCTTCGCCAAATGCTGCAGGGTTAAAGATATTCTGACCAAATCCACCAAATACAAGCTTGCCGAATACAATCGCAATCACAGTTGAAACGAAAATTGCATAGTAGCTGACATCAATCTTTGTAATTAATACAATGATCATGCCTGTAACCCAGCCATAAGATCTAGAAACATCCTTCATGATATTCTTAGATCCCATAATTTTAAAATAAATAGCTTCTGTTAGTACTGCAGCTACAACTGCACATACACCCATCAAAATCACTCTTAAACCATATGCAAATGAGAATCTCATTCCATACCATGCTGCTGAGAATACAAATACACAAAGAAGTGCAATTGTAAGAACATGCATAATATGTGTTGTAGATTGTTCATTACGATAGTTTGGAGAAGGTTTAAATGTAAACTTCATACTTATTTCTTACCTCCCTGTAATCGAATGAAATTCTTTGCACGTCTGACATTTTCAGTAACTGCAATCTTAGATGGACAAATATATGTACATAAACCACATTCAATACAATCCATAACATGTAATTTATTCAATGTAGCTTCATCTTTGCTCTTACCAGCAGCCGCAATACGAACTGGCTGTAATCCAGATGGACATGTTGTTGTACATCTGCCGCAACGTAAGCAAGCAACTTCATCCTCTTCCTTATTGATTAATACTGTTAAACCATTATTCTGTGGTGCAATTACAAATGCATCATTTGGAATTGTTCTACCCATCATTGGTCCACCAGCAATCAATAATACGTTATCAACACCTTCTTTATATCCACCAACAGCTTCAATAATTTCGTGTGCCTTTGTACCTACTGGAACATATACGTTCTTTGGATCCTTTAAAGCATCTCCACTAACAGTTACATACTTATGTGTAATAGGCATGCCATTGTCAATTGCATTACCCAATGCAATTGCTGTAGAAGCATTGTTGAGAATCATACCAGCTTCAATAGGAAGCATGTTATATCTCTTACCTGTTAGTTCATATACAAGTGTACGTTCCCAGCCCATTGGGTAAATATTTGGAACTGTACGAATTTCAATTGGAGTTCCTTCGAATGTCTTCTTAAGATCTTCAATCTGCTTCTTCTTGTCTTCCTTGATTGCAATGCAACCCTTCTTAGCCTTAGAAAGCTTAAATAAAGCCAATGTACCTGTCTTTAGAAGACTTAAGTTTTCTTCAATGTTCTTGTAGTCAGCTGTTAAGTATGGTTCACATTCAACAGCGTTTACCGCAAATAAATCAACATTTTCAGGCTTTAAATATTTCACGTACGTAGGGAAGCCTGCGCCGCCTAAACCGAGCATACCTGCATTCTTAACGAACTCAAGTAGTTCTTCCCAAGTAGCTTTTTCATAATTGAAAGCTGCAAAAGCTCTAACAGCAGTGTGCTTGTGATCGTTTTGAATCTTCAAATGGTCTGCTTGTGTCATTGAAGATGTCATGAATTTTTCTACTGCAGTAACAGTACCTGATACTGGAGAGAAAATTGGCAGAAAGAATCGATCGTTTCTTTCAGCTATTTTTGTGCCGACTTTAACTTCATCACCAACTTGTACACATGGAGTGCATGGCGCATTACCATTTACAAGTGGAATATAGACATAATCAGGGTCAATGGACTTTAATACTTCTTTATCCATTGTCAGATCTTTATGTCCATTTAGGTGATAATGCATCGGACCTGTAAATAATGACATAGTTGTCGTCTCCTCCTAACAAATCTCTAATATTCTAGCATCATTTACAAACGTTTTCTCGCTTTTTCGCAAAAGTTTGTGAAATTTTCGTAATTTTCAACTTGTGAATATTTGAACAATTGAATGGAGATTGAACTGTTAGCGTTTCAGGCATAATCGTGCTAGAATAGCGGCTGTTATGAAAAGAAAAATATTAGCGAAAATAGGATTAGCACTCACACTTTGTGCTGGATGTGCTACAAAACCGGAATCTTCTAAGAAAGTATCAGATTCCTATGCAAACACTTCTCTAACAGAAGTATTTGACACAATGTATTCATTCAAAGAATACTCTGCAGATCACGACTTATGTGTATCTCATTTCAAAACAAGTGAGAAACTATTACAGAACTATACACAGCTGTTTGATATCTACAACAATTATGATGGCATCAACAATCTAAAAACAATCAATGACAACGCTGGAAAACAGCCAGTTGAAGTTGATCAGGTCATCATTGATATGTTAAAGATGGCAAAACAGTTCTATGACTACAGTGATGGAGAATTCGATATCACAATTGGTTCCTTATTAAAAGTATGGCACAACTATCGAGAAGAAGGCATCAAGCTCAATGAAGAAGGAAAACTCGGAAAACTCCCAGGCAAAGAAGAACTTGAAGAAGCAAGCAAACATAAAGGATGGGATAAAGTACAGATTGATGAAGAAAACAAAACTGTATTTATTACAGACCCAGATGTTTCTTTAGATGTTGGCGGCATCGCTAAAGGATATGGTGCAGAACTTGCTGCACAGACGATGATGGATAACGCTATGGAATGCGGTATATTAAATGTCGGAAGAAACATTCGACTCATCGGCAAGAAGGAAAATGAAAACTGGACAGTTGGCATTACAGATCCAGATGGAGATCCTGAAGGAAAATTTCCAAATGGTCTTGTTGTACTTTCCTTAAAGGAAGCAAATAGTATTGTTACAAGTGGTGACTATGAACGTTACTACAAGGCAGAAGACGGAAATATATATCCACACATTGTAGATCCTTCTACAATGTACCCTGCTCGTCTATATCGTTCCGTCACAATTATTACAGAAGATTCTGCCGCAGCAGACTGTCTATCTACAGCGTTATTTACTTTAGATATTGATGAAGGAAAGAAGCTTCTCGAAACTTACAGTAAAGCATCTGGTAAAAAATGTAATGCAATTTGGATTACAGAAGATGACAAGACGCAAGGACACGAAGGAAAAAAAGTTGGAAATTATACTGTTATCTATACAGATGGTATTGAGGAGAACATCCTTTGGAATTAATTTTAGATATTTTATTAGATACATTTGAAGACGTTTTAAAAATTATTCCTTTCTTATTTATTATCTATCTGATTCTTGAATGGATGGAACAAGAAGCTGGGCATAAAATGGAGCGCTTCTTAGAAAAGCATCGCAGATTAAACCCACTTGCAGGTACAATCTTTGGATTGCTGCCTTCTTGTGGATTTGCTGGAGCAGCTTCTTCCTTATATGCAACAGGTGTGATCTCTGCAGGTACACTTGTCGCTGTCTACTTAAGCAGTTCTGATGAAATGCTATCCATTATGTTATCAAAGCAGACACCATTTCATGTCATTGCACCAATCCTAGGTGTAAAACTCATTGTTGGCTTAGCCGCTGGCTATCTATTAGATCTCTTCAGCAGGCACAACATGATTCATGTCAATGAATTCTGTGAAGCGGAACATGATGATCATTCTCATGGCATTCTTTACAGCAGTGTCATGCATACGATTCAGGTGACAGTCTGGTTATTTGTGATTACATTTATCTTCAATAGTATCGTTTCACTCATTGGCGAAGAAACGTTATATAACTTTATTATTTCTCATCCAAATAAATCAGTTCTTGTTTCTTCCCTTGTAGGGATGATTCCAAGCTGTGCGTCTTCAATATTATTAACAACGATGTATCTTGAAGGTGTGATTACATTCCCTGCTGTTTGTGCTGGATTATTAGTCAATGCCGGCAGTGGCATGTTGATTCTCTTCCGTGTTAATCGCAACATGAAAGATAACATGATGATCTTATTTGTTACATGGATATGTGGTTTAGCTGCAGGATTTATACTAGAAATCATCTCAATGTTAATGCTTTAAAGAGTCTACGGACTCTTTTTTTGATGACAAAAACCAGATATGAACAACATACCTGGTTTTCAGTTTCTATAATTTATATTCTTTTGCTTTTTTCACACGGTAATAGAATGCTGGAATCAATACAGTACACGCAGCACACCACGCAGATACTTCAGAAAAGGCAATCCCGTCAAATCCAATGAGTCCTGGAAGTGTCATTGTAAAAATGATTCTAGAAAAGAATTCCATGACACCAGATACCATTGGAAGCACTGTATCTCCCATTGCCTGCAAAGAACAGCGATATACCCATAAAAGTGCAAGAACAAACAGGAAAATATACATAATTCTCATGTATTGTACGCCAAGTTCAATCACTTCCACTTCACTGCTTCCAATCATCCATCCAAGGAATGTTCTCGTACAGAAGTAAAGTACAATACCAAATACGATATGAAATACTCCCATCACAAATGCTATTTCATTTACGCCCTTTAAGATACGTTCCGTTTTACCAGCACCAAGATTCTGTCCAACAAACGTAGCACATGCATACCCAAATGTACTGCCAACCGTTTCTAGAAGAACCATGATCTTGCTTCCAGCAGAATATGCGGCAATATGCTGGGTTCCAAAGCTATTAACACCAGCCTGCAATACCATAACACCAACAGCAGTAATAGAATTCATGATTGCAACCGGGACAGACAGGAAGAATGACTTCTTTAATAACGGAAGATCTAATTCCCAGTCTTCTTTTTCAATACGCAATTCTTTGATTTTCAGATAACTCCATAAACAATACAATGCAGAAAATGCCTGTGCAATCACTGTTGCATATGCTGCCCCAGCAACGCCCATATGAACATACATGACAAGAACAACATCTAATACGACATTGATAATGCATGCAATCACCATCGCAATGACTGGATTTTTAGAATCACCTACTGCACGCAAAATACCAGACAAGAAGTTATATGCGTAGGAAATACTCATAAACAAGAAAATGATTTGAATATAGCTCATCGCATCATTCATAATTGTTTCTGGCGTTCCCATCAATAAAAGTACATCTTTTGTAAACAATAGGGATAGTACTGTCATCAATCCACATACAACAATGGATATATAGATATTCATTGTAATGGATTTCCGTAATCTTTGATAATCTTTAGAGCCAAAGAATTGTGCAGTTAATATAGAAACACCTTGCGCCATACCCATAATAAAACCAAGAACAAGAAAGTTAATCGACCCCGTAGCTCCAACAGCAGCTAAAGCATCCACACCAACGCCTCTACCAACAACGATTGTATCGACCATGTTATAGAGCTGTTGCAATAGGTTTCCCGCAAGTAATGGCATTCCAAAAGCAAGAATCAGCTTAGAAGGATTGCCAATTGTCATATCCTTTGTTTGTGACATACATATTCCCCTCATCATGAAAAGCGAGCGACGGGAATCGAACCCGCGTATTCAGCTTGGGAAGCTGACATTCTACCATTGAATTACGCTCGCATGTAAAATATTATAGTCCAATTGGCTTTGAACAACAATCAAGTTATAATAAATATCTGATGAAATATAGTTTAAAAATAAAAGATGCAAAAGAAATTGCAGAATGGTATCAAAAAAATAAAAGACAGCTGCCATGGAGAGATACAAATAACCCATATGATGTATGGCTGAGTGAAATCATGCTTCAGCAGACACGTATTGAAGCTGTTAAGCCAAAGTTTCTTTTATTCAAGCAGACACTTCCAACAATTCAAGATCTTGCGAATTGCGAGGATGATGCTTTAATGCGCCTATGGGAAGGATTAGGGTACTATTCACGTGCAAGAAATCTAAAAAAATGTGCAATTACACTTGTTGAACATTACAACGCTCAACTGCCAGAAGAATATAAAGCATTACTGAAATTACCTGGCATTGGTCCTTATACTGCAGGTGCAATCTCTTCTATTGCATATGGATTGCCTGCAGCCGCAGTCGATGGTAACGTTATGCGTGTATTAGCACGCTACTTTGAGATTACAGAAGATATTCGAAACGAAACATTAAAAAAAGAAATCGAAAAAACGATCTTAGAATGTTTTCAAGAAGACAGTACACCTTCTTTTGTATCCAATTTAAATCAAGGCATTATGGAACTTGGAGAAACGATCTGCGTTCCAAATGGAGAAGCAAGATGTTCCATTTGTCCTTTACAGCATACATGTAAAGCACATCTTCACGAAACAACAGATACCATCCCTTATCGCAGTGCACTCAATCAAAGAAAAATCATTGAAAGAACACTATTCATTATTCGTGATGGTGATCAATTCCTCATTCATAAAAGAGCAGACAAGGGACTGCTTGCTGGATTATACGAATTCATTGGCGTAGATGCACATCTGAATAAAAAAGAAGTCATTCAGGAAGTAGAAAAGCATAACATTCATCCAACACATATCAAACGCCTGGAAGATGCAAAACATATATTCACACATCTAGAATGGCATATGCATGCCTATGAAATCACAGTAGAACAGATCGAGCATTTACTGCAGAAAGATTATCTACTGCTAAACAAACAAGAACTCGAGACAAAGGCAATTCCTTCAGCATTCAAGAAATATATCAGCTATTATACAATTCGCAAATAATTTTTTTCAAAAAAGTGTTGCAATATAGTAATAGTCTATGGTATATTAATTGAGCGCTGGCGAGTTGGTGAAGCGGCTTAACACACCGCCCTTTCACGGCGGCATTCACGGGTTCGAATCCCGTACTCGTCACCATAGAAAAAGCTCATGGAAACATGGGCTTTTTTCATTTCTAAACAATTGTTAACTTCCTCAAAAAAAGTTTAAAAAAGTATTGCATAGTATACATCATTATGGTATATTATTTGAGCACTGGCGAGTTGGTGAAGCGGCTTAACACACCGCCCTTTCACGGCGGCACTCACGGGTTCGAATCCCGTACTCGTCACTTTTATTTTAGGGGTATCGTACAATGGTAGTACATCGGTCTCCAAAACCGCTGATGGGAGTTCGATTCTCTCTACCCCTGCCTGAAAGATCCAGAAAACTGGGTCTTTTTTTCTATATTTATACCAATTATCCTTGAGCAGCTTACATTTCGCATCAAATAAATATAATTAAATTACAGGGAGGACGTTGTTATGCTAGCCGCATTATTATTTGTTGCTGAAATTGGATTGATTATTGTTGCTGCAATTACCTGCTTAAAAATTGGTTGGGTATGTGATATTTATATTCAGGAACATAAAAAAGATAAGCAATAGCGCCTATCCATTATAACTCGCAATACCACATGACAAAGTATCTTCACTTTGTGAATACTTGATTGATCCATCATATTTTTTAACAATTTTATTGATAAATTTCACTCCATAGCCATTCTTAGATGAATGGTTTATTTTTATATTTCCACTTTCATCTAAAATCTGATGCTGCATACTATTTGTACATGCAATCATCAAAAAGCCATTCTTTTTGTAAATTTCAAAAAGAATTTCTTTTTTCCCTTCTGTATGTCTAATCGATAATTATACTGTTTTAAGCGTCAATTCAAAAAGAGCTAATCAAGATGGCGTTGCATATGGATTTATCAGTTGGAAAGCATACAGTATCACGGCTGTTGAAAATTCTCCATGGAAGGGTCATGTTTATACAACAGTTACCGACCACGCAACATTCAGTGCCTACAGAGTGACATATTCAAAAGATATCACTTCATCAGCAAATGTTAAATGTTATTAAAAAAATGTCACTTGCCATTATGAGATTAAAATTACATTTATACACAACATCTATATTTTCTTATTTCTCTACTATTTTCCATAACTAATTCCAAAGTATTTTCCAATTTTTATTTTTCATTTACAATATGATTACGGAGGATTTCATATGAAATGTCCATTTTGCAAAGAAGAAATGAAAACAGGAACCATTTCTCAAGATCGTTATGCTCTAAAATGGGTTTCAGAAGATGCAAACAAAGGTTTGCTGAACTTTACACCATTCATCAAAGGAATTAAGCTAACTTCCATGTCAAATCTAACAGTTAAAGTATTTCATTGTGAAACTCGTAGAAAATTCATCATTGAGGAAGATAACTTGCATTAACATGACAAAACCAGGCAAAGTTGCCTGGCTTTCATTTCTTTAAAGGTTTTACTCTTTCTGAAGCTATCTTCGCAATAAATCCTGTAAATAATCCTGTTGGAATCGATAACAGCAGGAAGTACGGAAGTATCACTGCGATATATCCTGTCATATAGAAGAATGCAACAACACAAACCTGACCAATAGAGTGTGCAATGGATGACATCACAGAAGTAAACATCAACGATGCTTTCAGCTTATGCATAATACACAGAACAATACTGCTCAATAATACACCACCAAATGAGATCCAGAAGGAAGATCCAAAGATTCTTCCACTCATAAGATTGCCAATCATGACTCTCATGACATTCACAATAATCATTTCTTTGACACCCAATACCTGTATTGTTACCAAAGCAATGATATTTGCTAAACCAATTCTGAACACGCCAAACATTGGAGGTATTGTTGCGGTTTCAATCAGATTCAATGTAATTGCCATTGCACTTAGCAAGGCAAGATATGTAAATCTTTTTGTTTTATTATTCATTGGATAAATAATTCTCCACCCATTCACTTGTACCAATCATAATGTTATTTGGAATACAGGTAATTGGCATGAAACTACTGCCATCATCCCAACCCATCTGTTCACAAGTATGGTTTGGACATTCTACGCTTCCAACATGCCATCTTCCATCTTTGACTTCAACGACCATTTCACCATAGTCACCTTTTACAGTGTATTCTCCATCAACACCAGAATCAAACCATTGTGCAACTTCATTCTTATGAATAATTGCTACCCATTCACCTTTCGGTTTCTCCGTTGGTGTTAAATTTGGATCTATACTTTTTTTAGGAAAAAATTGCATTGCGATAATCCCAACAACCGCAATCACTGCGATTACAACTAATATTTTGATTTCTTTTTTCTTCATAACGTAAAGATTATATCATTGAAATCAAATAAATGTTATTTATTAAACTTTTTTCTTCTTTCCGTGGCAATAATCATCTTGTTTTTCATACCATCATAGTTTTCTCTCTCAATCATTTCTTTTAAATTCTCCAATGATTGCTGAAAAGCTGTGATTTCTTTCAAAAGATAATCTTTATTTTCCACAAACAGTTCTGGCCACATGGATTCATTAATTTCTGCAATTCTTGTAAGATCACGGAAAGAATCACCCGTATAATCCACCAGCTGTTCATTATCCGTTACATTCATTAAAGAAACCGCAATCACGTGTGTCAACTGTGATAAGAAGCCAATCATCTTGTCATGTTCCTCTGCACTCAATTCACTGATTCTAGAAAAGCCAAGGATTTCTGCAAGCTGATATGCCGTAGCAATTGCTTCTTTTGTATTATCTTTTGTTGGAACAATTATGAAATTCGCAGTTTCAAACTTTGAAGCATCTGCAAACAAAATACCCTTATATTCTTTTCCTGCCATCGGATGACAGGCAATAAATTCAATATCCTCTCTTAAAATAGCATTGATATTTTCAATCACATTTCTTTTTACACCCGTAACATCAGATAAAAGTGCACCATGCTTTATATATTGCTGATTCTCTTTGATCCATTTCACAAATGCATGCGGATACAGACAAGAAACCACAATATCTGCTTCTTTCACAATAGAAGGATCACTTCCACCTTTTACGATCCATCCTTTTTCTTTCGCATACGCAATGGATTCTTCATTAATATCCACACCAATACAGGAATATCCTTTCTGACTCAATCCTTCAACGTAGCTTCCACCCAATACACCAAGCCCAATGACCGCAAATACTGTATCCTTATTGATCATAGCTAACACCTAACCTCTTTAAATCTTCAAAAAACTTTGGATAACTCTTATTGATTGCTTCACTTCCTGAAATTGTAATATCTTCAGAAAGACTCGCAAGCATACTCAAACACATCACAACTCTATGATCATTATGACCACATAATACAACAGATTCCTTCAATTCAGATGGACCATTCACCACAACCGTTCCACCATCCGAATGAATATCACAGCCAAGCTTTCTCAGCTCATCTTCCATTACACCAATACGATCGCTTTCCTTGATACGCAGTCTTTCACAATGTGTAAAAGTTGTTGTACCTTCACATTGTGTAGCTAAACAAAAAAGTGCTGGTCCTAGATCTGGACAATCCTGCAGATCAATTTCTGTTCCATGGATTTCATTTGCATCTACACGATATCCACCATCAATTTCTTCAATGAATGCACCCATTCTTTTCGCAATCTCTAGAATAACATGATCTCCCTGATTAGAATCATGATTCACATTCAATATACGCAAAGGAGTCTTTTGAACCATGGCAAGTTCAATGAAGAAAGCCATTTGAGAATCATCCCCTTCAACTATACAGTCAATTGGCCGATAAACCTGGTTTCCTTTAATATAGATATCATTTCCCTGCATGTCACAAACGATCTTAGATCGCTGTAATGCATCCAGTGTCAATCTAACATATGATGCAGATTCAAATGGAGGAACAATATGAATCACACTGTCTTCTTTACATAAAGGCAATGCAAATAGTAAGCCAGATATAAACTGTGAAGAAACATCTCCATTCACTGTATATTCTCCACCTTGTAAAGGCCCCTGCACATGCAGGAAAGATCCTTCTTTTCCAAACACAAGATTCTTTTGCCTAAAAAGTTCTTCATACACAGACTGTGGTCTTTCCATCAAACGGCCGTGGCCTGTAAATGTTGCTTTTTTCTCTAACAAAGCTACAAGCGGAATCAAGAATCGCAATGTACTTCCAGATTCATTGCAATCCATAACAACACCATCATATGCAAGCTTCCCACCAATACCATGTACTAGAATACCTTCCTGAATTCTTTCAAACTGTACCCCTAAATGCGACAGCACATTCATTGTAGCTTCTGTATCTTTACTTTCACTGATTCCATGAATCAAAGAATCACCATCTGCAAGTGAAGCAGTAATGAGTGCACGATGAGATAACGATTTTGATGAAGGCAAGGTAACACTTGCTTCAATATTTGGTCTGGATTTATGAAAATGCGTATCCATACTTACATCTCTCTGCCCATTGCATGTGCAATCAATTTACATTTATCAACAACTTCTTTAAATTTTTCAGGCTTCAGAGATTGTGCACCATCACTCCACGCTTCACTTGGATGATCATGGACTTCAATGATCAATCCATCTGCTCCTGCAGCAACTGCAGCCATAGATACTGCTTCAATATACTTCCAGTCCCCCGTAGCATGAGAAGGATCAATGACAATAGGTAAATGTGTCTTTTCTTTAATGATAGGAACAACAGCGAGATCTAATGTATTTCTTGTGTATTTTTCAAATGTACGAATTCCTCTTTCACAGAAAATAACATTTGGGTTGCCACTAGCCATAATGTATTCCGCAGACATGATCCAGTCTTCAATTGTTGCAGACATTCCGCGTTTCAATAAAACTGGTTTATTTGTTTTCCCAACTGCCTTCAAAAGATCAAAGTTCTGCATATTTCTAGCACCAATCTGAATCAGATCAACATTTTCAACAAACTCATCCAGCTTATCAATACTCATCAATTCAGAAACAATTGGCAATCCCGTCTTTTCTCTAGCATGTACCATATCCTGAATGCCTTCAGATCCAAGGCCCTGGAAAGCATATGGAGAAGTACGTGGCTTATATGCACCACCACGAATGATCTGCGCACCACATTCTTTCACTTCCTGACCAATACGGCAGATTTGATCATCCCCTTCCACAGAACAAGGACCACCCATCACAACAACAGGTTCATTCGCACCAATCTTCACGCCACTAACATCAACGACAGTATCCAATGGATGAAACATTCTATTCGCAAGTTTATATGGTGCAGATACACGCGTTACATTCGCAACAAAACGCTGTGCCAAGATCTTGCTTTCATCAATATGTGCCGTATCGCCAACTAAGCCCCATACATTAAATTCATCACCAATACTTTTATGAATCTGTAGACCTTTTCCTCTTAAGTCTTTTTCTAAGCGCTCTAATTCTTTTTCTGTTGCACTTTTCTTTACTGTAATAATCATTTCCTATTCTCCTCTAACACACGTTATTATTTTGTGTATGACTTTGTCTATTGTTTCGTTATTTTCAATCTGTATATCACTGTATTTCTCATACAATGGATATCGATCATCATACATTTTCTTGATGGCTTCTTCACTAGAAGAAAGTGGTCTAGAATCTGTTGGAAATAGATTGTGAAGATCTCTTTTGATCCAGATTACAATTCCATTTTCACTTAGGTATCGCATCGTTTCTTTCTGTGTAATAACGCCTCCACCACAAGAGATAATTTCACCTTTAGCTTCACGATGTTCTTTTGCCACTTCTGTTTCAACATGTCTAAAGTATGCTTCTCCTTTTGAAGCAAAACATTCTTTAATGGATGTTCCAAGTTTCTTAACGATTTCATCATCCATTTCAACTGCTTTTTTATTTGCAGCTTTTGCAAGTGAGGCACATATCGTTGTCTTGCCAGCCGTTGGCATACCAATCAATATGATATTTCTTCTCGCATACAGAAGATCATTCATACATGGATAAATCATTGATGCATCCATTTTCTGATGCAGGAACAATTCATCTGCCGCAAATGCCTGACGCACAAGCATTTCAAATCCACCTAATACTTTTATTCCCATGCACTTTGCTTCAAACTGCAAGCGTGTCATTAATGGATTGGCAATAATATCAACCACTGTATTCACATTGGTAAAGCGATGAATATCAATCACAGTTTCATCACATTTTGGATACATGCCAATCGGTGTCGTATTGACAATGACTTCAAACTGTTTTTCATTCTCATACAATGTATCATATGTGATCACACCCTCTTTTTGATTTCTAGAAACAAGTGTGATATTGGCGTGTAATTGTTGTAAAGCTTCACAGATTGCTTTTGATGCACCACCTGTACCAAGTACTGCAACGTTCTTATCTTTCACATCAACATGGTTCTGTAAAAGCATTTCCATAAAACCAATATAATCGGTATTGTAGCCTTTCAGCTTTCCATTTTCATTAACAATACAATTCACTGCACCAATTCTCTGACAAGCTTCATCCATTGCATCAAGATACGGAATGACAGTCTGTTTATAAGGAATGGTTACATTCAATCCATCAAAATCTTTACTTTTCAAAAAAACATCAAGCGCTTCTTCTTTCATCTCATACATCTCATATGGATGCGAAATAAAGTGGCCATGAATTTCTTTTGACCAGCTATGCCCTAAAGGATATCCTATCAATCCAAATTTCATCTTTCTTCTCCAAAATACATTGTGCCGTATCTCGTAATTAATAAATCTACAAGTGTAATTGCACACATTGCATCCACAACCACTCTAGCACGATGAATAATTGCTGGATCGTGTCTGCCATGAATTTCTATTTTTACATTTTCATTTGTTTTAAAATTGACTGTTTTTTGTTTCTGAGAAATCGAAGGTGTTGGTTTAAATACTGTCTGGAAACGAATTGGCATGCCATTTGTAATTCCACCATTGATTCCACCATTATGATTTGTCACAGTTGTAACCTTTCCATCTTTCATTTCAAATGCATCATTGGCTTTAGAGCCATACATTGATGCAAAATCAAATCCACTGCCAAACATAACACCTTTACATGCCGGAATAGAAAATAATGCATGAGAAAGCATCGATTCTACAGAATCAAATGCCGGTTCCCCTACACCTGCATCCATGCCAATAATTGCTGTATCTAAGATACCGCCAACAGAATCCTGTTTATTTCTAGCATCATTGATCAATGCAATCATTGCCTGTCCTTTTTCATCATCTAATGTAGAAAATGTTTTTTCATTACAGATTTCAATATCATGCAGAAGATTATCTTCATCAAACGGACGGTCAACAATATCCATCATGCGTGAAATATGTGTACCAATCGAAATATGCTTTTCTTTTAACATACTCATACAGATTGCACCACACACAACAAGAGGTGCTGTTAATCTGCCAGAAAAATGACCGCCACCACTTGCATCTTCATTTCCACGATATTTCATGTGTCCTGCATAGTCTGCATGTGATGGACGTGCAACATTTTCTAAAGCATTATAGTCAGAAGAATGTACGTTTTTATTTTGAATAAAGAAAGTAATTGGTGTTCCTTCAGTTACTCCATTTTTCACACCAGATACAAACTCTGGAATATCATCTTCTTTTCTGCCTGTAGAAATCGTACCTGCTGCCTTTCTTTGATTCACCATTCTAGAAATGATGTCCATATCAATTCTGACACCACTTGGTACACCATCCATGACAGCACCAATTGCAGTTCCATGAGATTCTCCAAACAATGTAACTGTTAAGTTATTTCCAAATGTATTTTTCATAAGCGCTCCCTGATTTTTTCATTTGACCAGTCTTCTACATAGCCGTTACCAATTTCATCTACCTGAACAATAGAGATATGATCATGATCCGCCTTCTTATCATTCATCATTAATTGAAATACTGCATCTGCATCATATTCACATGTCACAGGCAACTGCAATCTTTCTAATACTTTAACAAGACGATTTTTGATTTCATTGTTATTCAAGATTTTCAACATGCCAAGTCCAACACACTCACCATGATAATATCCATCCATTCCAAAATAAGATTCTAGTCCATGGCCATATGTATGTCCAAAGTTCAGCAGCTTTCTTTCCCCTGTTTCTTTTTCATCATGTTCAACAACATCTTTTTTGATATTTAAGCAACGTGCAATGATTTCATCAATATGGTCAGCATAGTCATCTCTCTCAAAGATTTCAAACAATTTCTCATCTTTGATCAAGCCTTCTTTGACTGCTTCTGCTAGGCCATTGTGGAAATGACGAGGTGTCAACGTAGTTAATACTTCAGGATCTACAAGGACCATATCTGGCTGCCAGAACGCACCGACACAATTCTTTACACCATTGAAATCAATTGCAGTCTTTCCACCAATCGAAGAGTCGATTTGAGATAAAGAAGTTGTTGGAATATTGATATATGGAATACCACGCATATAGATTGCGGAAGCAAATCCAGCCATATCACCAACGACACCACCACCTAATGCAATGACACTGTCTTTTCTAGATACATGAGCTTTCTGCATTGCCTTCAAAATATCCTGCAGTGTATCGAAGTTCTTGCTTGCTTCTCCATTTTTAAACACATACATGGAAGCAGATGGATATTGCTTTTGAAGAAGATTTTTCCACTGTTCTGGTACACCATCATCACTGATTAAAAATACCTTTCCACTTCTTCCGATATATTCTTTTGCTTTTTTTAAAATTCCTCTTTCAAGATAGATTGGATACGTTTTACTTTCTGCATGCATTTCAATTTTCATACTCTTACCTCTTGATACAAATAAAGCCATATGGCATTATCCATATGGCTGTTCACGTACAACTTTTTTTAGATAATGCCTATTCACTATAAAACGGGCAATTATCCATTACCCTCATTACCTAAAATAATAATAGAAATATTTATTACTTACGACATTTTTCATAACTAACTCGCGTATTCATCATACATTCTATATTTTGAAAATGCAATCAAATTATGATGAAAATTGTTACATTTGCAAATAATCAGTAAACACTTACACACTTTATATGATTGTCATGATAGAATTTGAATAGAAAGTAATGAATATATATGGCAAATAAAACATTAGAAAAATATGACATCCATGTTTTTTCATCATTGAGCAGTCAGAATATCCCTGGAATCGTTGCGATTGAGAATTATAGAGAAATCGATGGCATGCTTTATGTACTGGAAGAAACAATAGAAGGAAATACATTACAGGAATATCTCAATGAAGGTATTTCTTTGAAACTAAGAAAATACTTCATGAATGAAATACTGAAAACAATGCAGATCCTGCATCATAATTCTCCAAAAATCATTCTTGGAAGCTTAGAACCTGCTTCAATCTGGATCACATCCAATGATAAAGTCAAGATTTCTGTTGGTGAACAGGCACGTGCAGACAATGAAGAATGGATAGACATTCAATGCATTGGCTATTTATTGAAAACAATGTTTCCAAATCATGAATATGATGCTTTAGCAATGCAATGTATCCACAAAGAACTCACAACCATGGAAGAAGTCATTTCCGTATTCAAGCATCATCGAATGATTGATGGAATCAATATACCAGGATTTCGAAGCAAAAAGCTTTCCCATATGATTATCGCAGGCATTGTCTATGTTTTGATCATCGCTTCTTGTTTTAGTGGAGATGTCATATGGGATGATATGATTATCACACAGCCTGTATTCACTACACTTTATCGCCTCCTGCATCTAACAAGCTGTATTGCAATCATTGATATCTGTACCCACTGGACATCACTCTTTGATGAATTCCCATACATGAGTGATACAAATCCATATAAAAGAATGCTCGGACGCTGTATCGCAATTATCATAGTACTTGTGATTACTGTATTCATACTAATGGGCTTAGACAAAATACTGTTATAAAAAAAGTAGAGAAGCAAAAATTCTCTACTTTTCATATAATTTATCTTTCGAAATACTTTTTACGATCTTCGGATAAGTTATCGCAGTAGTAACGAACAGATAATGCTGGACTTACCTTATTAGCACCTGTTGGTTCAACTACGAATACGTCACCTTCAAGCATGCAGTTCATGATAGCCTGACATGTTGTATCAAGGTTATCTACACCTGCTTCAACTTCTGTTAAAAGATCATTTGCATTCACTTCGATATAGAGCCAGTCCATTGCATGAGCTTCGCCCTTCTTCCAGTTAATGATATCTTCATAATCCTTTACAGACTTTTTATTAACAACTGGTTCTTCAACTTTCTTTGTTGTCTTTTTTGTTGTTGTCTTCTTAGCAGCAGGCTTCTTAGCAGCTGCCTTCTTTGTTGCTGGTTTTTTAGCTGTTTCTTTTTCTACAGTTTCTTTTTTATCTGCAGCCTTTTTCGCTGTTGCTTTCTTAGGAGCAGCCTTTGTAGTCGTTTTCTTCGCAGTTGTCTTTTCTACAGTTTTATCTTTCTTAGCTTCTTCTGTATTCACTGCTGCTTTTTTAGTCTCTGTTGTTGAGACTGTTTTCTTTGCTGGCATGATCATACCTCCCTTTGTTATATTCAAATTATAGCATATTTATCATAATACATACATTTATTTCACAAGTTTTCAAATAACATGTGATATCATTAATGCAAGAAAGAAGTCAGTATGATCATTGATAGAAAAGGAATGCAGAAAATCGAGTCTTTATCAGGCTTTTCATCACTAGAAATCATGGAAACGGTATCCAGACTCATCGCAGATAAAATCATGCATGCATTTTCCAGGCAGGACAGCATCGTTGTACTTGCTGGAAAAGGAAATAATGGCGGAGATGGTTATACCATCTGTAAATATTTAAAAGACTACACATTTAAAATTCTTCCCATTGATGGAGAACCTATCAGTAACGAAGCAATCTACGCAAGTAAACAGATTGATTCAAAATATATCTATTCATATAAACAAGAATATATTGATCAGGCGGATTTAATTATTGATGCGGTATATGGGTTTTCTTATCATGGTGAATTAAAGAAGAATATCCGAGATATTTTCCGATATATCAATCAATCCAACAAAACTGTTTATTCCATTGATATCAACAGTGGTGCAGAAGCAGACAGCGACTATCATGATCTAGATGCAATTCATTCAACAATTACATTTGCATTAGATTGTTACAAACCATTTCATATGCTTCAAAAAGAACATCAATTGTTTGATACATGTGAATTGATTGATTTACATTTACCACACACAATTCCGACAAAGTATTACGAAATGAATGAAGAACGATTCTTTTCTCTTTTCCCAAAAAAACCAGTCAATGCATATAAAGGGACATATGGAAAAACATATCTTGTTGGAGGGAGCTATGGATGTGCTGGTGCACTAAGCTTAAATATCATAGGAGCTAAAACCGTTGGCACTCCTTATATCAATGTTTCCTGTCCAGATGAAATCTATCCAATCGTAGCTGCACATCATATTACGCCAGTATTCCACCCGTTCAACTATAACAACTACGAAGAAAAACTATACCCACGTATCAAAGAAGCAAAAGCAATTGCATTTGGTTCTGGTGCAGTTTGTATGCCACGTAAAGTTGAATGCATGGATATGATTCTACAAGAATCTACACAACCCGTCATACTAGATGCAGAAGCATTGCGTCTGCTTGTCAAAAATACATGGATCTTAAGATTTGTAAACTGTCCTGTCATTATCACTCCACATTTAGGAGAATTTGCTTCCATTTGCAATCAGCCAATTGAAGTCATCAAAGATCACAAATTAGAATACGCAAAGCAATTTGCACGCAAAAACAAAGTCTATGTTGTACTAAAAGGGCCAAATACAATCGTTGTATCTCCAAATGAAGATGTATATATCAACCAAAGCGGAAACCAGTCACTAGCCCAGGCAGGATCAGGAGATCTGCTTGTTGGAATCCTTGCAGGACTATTAACAATGACAGCGGATATCTTCCATGCATTATGCATGGGAGTATGGTTACATGGATATCTTGCAGATTATGGAAACAAAATATATTCCAGACAATCCTTTCCAATTGAAAAATATCCAGAAATTATGAATGAAGTATTTAAAAATCACGGATTCTGAATCCGTGATTTCTTTTTATCCTTTTAAGCCTTCTTCTTGTCTTTGCATGTTTTCTACAACAACGTCATAGATATCACCAATAGACTGACCATATTCAAGAATCTGCCATGGCTCATTTGTATGGAAATGAATCTTAATTAAAGTATCATCTCCAACAACTAATAGACAGTCACCTTTAAAGTGTTCTGTAATATAGTCATTGATCTTATCTTCATCAAGATCATGACCATCAATCAATAACTGTGTATCAAATTTAAATTCTAACTGTTCCATAATTCCTCCAATGAATAATCACATTTTAACACTGATACAAATCAATGTCATTTAACATCATTCGCTGCGCTTAAAGAAGCTGACTGGTACATCTAAATTATCAATTTCTTTTTCTTTCTCTAATTCATCATCTGTGTGAAAAACAGGAATAGAAGCTGTAACGATTTCAGGAAGTTCTGCTTCATCATCACTTTCTTCTTTCACTTCACTCAGATCCAGATCTTCTTCCTTTGTTTCTTCTGCTTCTTCTTTGATTTCCACTTCTTCACTGATATCTTCATCAAGATCATTTTCAACAATTTCCTCTTCTTCATCAAAAGGTTTCATTTGCTGAACTTTTTCTTTGATCGTTGTTGATTCAAGATAATCTTCTTCATCCAGACTATCATGAATCAATGGTGTTTTTTGTACAGGTGGAATTTCCTGAGGCTCTTCTTTCTTTTCTTCTGCCGCTACAAATGGATGTTCTTCTTTTAGACGAACAGATTTATATTCCGAATCAACTTCACGAATCAAGTCCGCTTCATTTGCTTTTCTCAGTCTAACAGCCATGTACTGCTTTGAAGGAAGTGCAATTCTAAAGCGGCCGTGGAATACACCTGCATAGCGAATTGTCATATTCCATGTATCAATCACATCAACTGCGTAATCTGTTTCATCATCAATAAAGAAATCTCTGCATCCAGGCCTTTGGAAGCCAAAATAGAAAATATATTGACCTTTCGCCTTTTCTTCCTTGTCATTTTCACTGACAGCACATGTACTGTCCCATTCAATCTGATGAGGTGCAATTTCACTGCCACCCATTTCCAGCATGATTTGTTTTAAGAATCCAAATCTCAAATGGCTTTCCCCATGCAATTTGCCACCATGAGACCACCATAAGATATTATTTTCATTCAGATATGTTTCGCCATGTCCTGGATATCCGCCACGCATTGCAATTTCCCAGAAACGTCTCACTTCTTCTTCAGCAGTCAAGTTACCCCAGCCATACTGAATATTTCCTTCATAGCCAGCTTCATCCACAACAACTGGCTTATGATACTGTTCTCTGAGCTCATTTGTAACTTCTACTGTTTTGTATAAGTCAATTCTCTGATAAGAAACATGTGTAATCCAGTCCTTTGATTGATCATATACTTTCAAGCAGTTATGAATCGAACGTAAATGATGATATGGATCATTCTTCACTAAAATGTTTGCAAGATATTCAAAGTCTTCTGCAGATTTATTCTGGAATAGATCCCATTCATTTGCCATTGCCCACCATACATTATGATACGCCGCAAAACGTGCAATGATATACTTCAAATACAATTCATCTTCTTCTCTAGTCATAGAAGAGAAGCCCCAGCGATCATATGGATGGAACAGAATCAAATCAGCTTCAATTCCAAGATCACATAACTTCTGCAGCTGTTCTTCAATATTTCTAAAATATTCTGGAACAAATCTAGTTTTATCAAAATTATTTCCTTCATTTTTCCCCATGTAATCCATGAAGTTACTTTCATTCAATATAGAAGCATCCATTGGTGTTCCAACGTATGGAAAATATTCTGGATCATTAAAATTATATACATAGTGTTTTGGAAAAATGCAGAAGCGTAATTTATTGAAAGCTGAGTCTTGTAATGTTTTGAGTGTCTGTTCTTTTGTCTGTTCATTCTGTAAATGCCATACATATGCTGTTGTACCAATGGAAATATAAGGTGTCTCATCAGCATATGAAAAATGATATGTATCATGTACATGCACTGGGCCATGATTATTTTCCTTTGGTGGATCTACCACAAACGTTCCAGAAAACACTTGTTTTGTGAATGTTGCATGCAAAACAAAAGAATATTCTCCTTCATAAGAAGGCATAAAACGAATTCTATAGACGCCATCTCCATCATAAAATCCATTGACGCACACACTTTCATCTTTCGATGTAAAGATACCTGTCAATGTCTGTTCAACAAATGGATTTCCTTCGTCTGTTCCATTCAAAGATACTTCAAAAACACCCCATCGATTTACATGGATCACTTTCTCTAGTCCCATAAATTTCCCCCTATTTGTATTTTTATACACGTATTTTACAATATTTACGTTCACTTCGGTATGAAATAAGAAAGAAATCGGACAAATTTTGTCCGATTCTATTTGTTATTTCGCTAGAATTTCTCTAGATTCTCTAGAATTGAGTTCTACGATCTGGTTGAAATATTCATCCTGATTCATATCGCCCTTATCCAGTACTGTTTCAATATTCCCATCCTTGATATAAACAAGACGCGTTGTAAAGGAAGCAATGAGTGGATCATGTGTAACCATAACAATCGTTACGCCATTTTCTTTATTCATCTTCTGCAGTAACTGCAATAATTCACTAGAATTCACAGAGTCTAGATTACCTGTAGGTTCATCCGCAACAATGATATGTGGATTATTGATCAGTGCTCTGCAGATAGCTCCACGCTGTCTTTGACCACCAGAACATTCATTTGGATATTTATGAAGCAGAGATGTAATCTGAAGCTCATTTGCCAGATTGCTTACTCTTTTTTCAATTTCTGCCTTTGGTACATGTGCAAGTGCTAAAGGCATAGAAATATTTTCATACATTGTGTGTGTGTCCAGCAAGTTAAAATCCTGGAAGATAAATCCTAGATTCTGGTATCTGAAATGTCCAATTTCATTGGCAGACATAGATCTGACATTCTTGCCATTGATCAATACTTTACCTTCCGTACATTCATCAATTGTAGAAATATTGTTAATAAATGTAGATTTACCAGAACCACTTGGTCCCATGATACCTACAAATTCTCCTTCATGTACCTGGAAGTTGATATCGTGCAATGCTTCAAACGCATTTGGTGTCGCATAGTTATACACTTTCTTTAAATGAACTGCTTCTAATACAATATTTTCTTTCATACAAATTCTCCTGTTACTTCTTCAATACAGCACTTCTGTAATAGAATACAGAAATGACTCCACAAATACAGATTGGAATAATACTGCCAATCAATAACGTTGACATTGTTTTCATTGTTAACAAGCCGCCTAAATATAATGTCGCAAATATATTCACGAGATAAATCAAAATAGATACAACGATAAACAAATATAGATAGAATACTTCTTTCAGAATAATGCGGCTCTTTGCAGAATCTAGAAAGCCAATATGAGACAGTGTTCTAAACTTCAATTTACGATCACTCACTTCATTTGCAAATTTAAACATAATAGACATCGCAAGAAGAACATTCATTGAAATATATGTAATTAATACTAATACCTGATAGATTGGATTATCTGTACTTGTCAGCATGGAAATCAACAATGTTCCACTGACAATAAACAACATGAGACTCAATCGCAACACTTTCAGATCCTGTCTGAAAAATCCAATCGAAACAATACTTTCCGCATTAGATATTTTATTTTTAATCAATGTATTTAAGAAAGGCAAAAATAAATCATTTAATAAAAGAACATATCCAGCTAAAGAAGCAAATGTACATGGAAGTACAAGCTGTTTCTGATAGTAGAACATAAGAATTGGTGCAATCCATAATGCAATATGCAGGAATTTACCAAACACTTTTCCAACATTGCCGCCAATATTCAATTCCTTTGGCTGTGGATTTTTTAATCCATTTGGGTTCAACAGCTGTGCTGCACTGTTTCTATAAGAAAATGATAAGTTCAATAACAATGTCCAGAAAATAACATATCCAAGAACGATGAATGCCCATAGTACAGATTGAAAATTCAATGTAATTTCAATATCTGTATGCATCATATTCTCAAGAAGTACATTCACCAAAGGTAACGCACATAAGCCTCCAATAATTCCCACAGGTAATGCAACTAATAGAATTAAAACTGTCTGTAATAACAGATAACTTGCATTCTGCGTATAGGTTGCCCCACATACCAGACGTACTGCCAGACTCTTTGCTTTATTTTTAATAAAGAAATCGTTCGCAAATACAATTTCAACAGAGCATAAAATAACAGAAGCAACCATCAGAATCGTAGGAATATCACTTTTCCCACGAATCATCGTAACACCAACGGCATCACTCATCGCAACTGTAAAAAACAAAAAAATAAACATTGATGTAATTGTAAATGTGATCCAGCAAAAAAAAGTGCGGACCTTATCATTCATCAATGAATTGAACACATCCTTAATCATGAAAACCTCCAAATCCTGGATTATTTTACATCGTACAGAAAGCGTTTTCAATAATTATTTATATGTTTGATAATTTCCTTCTGGATCCACTTTTTTAATGTTAGATATTTTTCAATATCTTCTTTCTCACAAACATCTTTATGATTCAGTGCAGCATACACACGTTTAGCTGCCTGTATATACTTTTCATTGCATGCATCACAATCATCTAAAACAGGAAAATCAAAGCCCTTCATATCCATATGGCAATAGATTTTGACTGGATTTCCTTCTCCATCGGAAATCTTCTGTATTTCCAAAGGCTTCTCAAGTACGTGACAGTCAAAAGACAAATATGGCGGCAATAAGATTTCTTTTTCTTCACTCTTTTTATATTCATTTAAAAGCATAGAAAAATCAGCACAGTAACATCCCTTTGGAATTGTAATATCCATTAACACTAACTGTTTTTTATCCTGATAGGCATTTAAAAAACCCGCAGTAGAAGTAGAAAGAAATGAAGTGATTCTCTTTTCCTTCATAAAACATGCATAGTCCACAAAACGTTCTACACGATACACATGTAGATCCTCTTTTGCTTTTGACATGCAATGGATCAACTGCACACTCATATCAATCACTTCAGGAATATGATCCAAAAATACAGGATTTAAATATCTGTTTTCTTCACTTCTTGCCTTCTCTGTTTCAAAATCAGGAAATAGCAGTGCATTCCACGTTACATATGCTTTAGGATCAGAATAAAATGGATCATTTTCCTTCACATCGCCTTCATAAAAACGAATCACATCTTCTTGTTTCATACTACTTATTGTAGACCAATCCAAAAGAAAAGTACTAGTTTCCTAGTACCAGACGATATCTTTTATGATTGTTTTCTGTATGAATGCATTGAAATCCTTCCTGAATCAAAAACTTTTCTCCAATATCATTCCTGTCATGAATTTCACATACAAAAGCAGGAATTTCATATTTCACTGCTTCTTTTTTCATGAGGCGTAATGATTCATGACCATAGCCAGCTTTCCTAAGATCACTACGTACAATTACGCTCCAAATATACGCATCCAGTTTAGAATCATATTTCCATGAAGTTTCAGATACAAAATCCTGACAACCATCACAATACACAAAACGATAGAAGAAATGTGGATCATCCTGATTCATCTTATACATCAATCTATCCAGCTGTTCTTCTGTATATGTATCGGTATGCTCCTGAAATGCCATTGTCTTTGCATTTTCATGTATTTTTTTCACAAAGGACAATTCCTTTCGTTCTGGTTTTACAAGAATTGCCATACATCAATGCCTTTTTCCTTGTACAAAAAAGCCAATCACAGCACACAGGATTGCACCTGCGAGAATATACGTTGCATATTGATTCACAAATGTTGTTGTCATATACATGCTTGTAACTTTCATACTTGTCAAAATATCACTGGATGCAAAATCCGTTAGATGCATCATGTTAAATATTGTAAATAATGCACCAATACTTAAGATCCTTCCCCCAATAAATGCAGTTGCAATACGAATAAAGATTTTATGGAAATGTGCTGTAACTGCCCCAAAAATAACGCCAAAGATGATTACCGCAGCAAGCTGAAGATTTCCACTGATTCCATGTACAAAAGGAATTAGAAGATACCCTAAAAATACACCCGCTACAACACCCAGAAGAAAGAACGCAAACTTCTCAGCATACTGTGCAAGAATTGCTGCAACAACTGCAGCACCCAAAGCAATTGCCATTGTTGTAGATGTCTGTCCATATGTGGAAACAACCATTTCAAATGTTAAGCTGAATGCAAAAATTGTCAGAAACAGTGAAAATAATTTCTGTCCTTTCATCACAGCCATAAATCCTGTAAAAAGAAATATCGCAATCGTTAAAATGACTCCTATCATACTTTTTTCCCTCAATTCTATTTCAAAATCACATTCTTTAATATTAATCTAGATTCCAGTTCCTTCGCACTCATACGTAATGCTCCCTGTGAAAATACCGCATTTTGAATCAATGCATCACTCGTAGCATACGTAACATGATATCGGTTCTTTAAATCATATGCACTCTTTTCAAGATATGCATCTGCCGTCTGATCCGCTTTTGTATAAATGATCGTCAATCCCTTTTTATGAAGTGTCGTTCCAATGTTGCCTTTCACCTGATATCCATCAAATACGACCCATATATCATGTTCCAGATAGGGAAGATAGTTATACAGATATGTAATCAGCTGATCACGTGCCAGCCCAATATCTTCATAGGCAATTCCTTTCAGACTGTCCCATGCATAAATCATATTATAGCCATCTACAATCAATAATTCTTCAAGATTTTTAGAAGCCTGTACTTTTCGTAATTCTTCCACTCTGACTCTTTCCTGCTTTTCTTTTTCCTGTGCGCGCTTTTTTGCTTCCATTTTTTCCAGGTTACGATTTTTACCTGCAGTTAGAGAATCAATATAGCTAAGATCTTCATTCGATACTTTATAGCGCACATTCTGATAAGAAACACTCGATTCTTCCTTTGGCTGAATATGCATATACTCATCGGCCTTATCCCATGGAACACTAAATCCACTGCCATTTGCACAGAACACAGAATCACTTGGATTTTTCAAATCATTTTCTGGATGATAGTCAAAGGAAGCAACGATTTCATCTTGTTGTGACGTTGGAAAATATCCTTTCAACGATGCCTGAAATCTACCTTTTCCCTTTGTATAGGAAACTACTTCATTCTGATAATTCATCATTGTCCTGACAGGACCATCTCCATGAATATGCATCGAGCCATCATCATTGGTATCCACTTCTACATGTGCACCTTTCATTTCCAGATCATATAAAGCTCTCGATAAAGATTCATTTGGCAAGTCTAGAACAAATGCATAATAAGGTTCTAACAGCACAGACTCTGCCTTCATCAACGCCTGTCTGACTGCTCTACATGCTGCCTGTCGAAAATCTCCGCCAACGGTATGCTTGATATGACCTTTTGCCGCAACTAGTGTAATTCTAACGTCTGTCAATAAAGAACCAGTCAATACACCTCGATGCTGCTTCTTCTCTAACGCAGACAAAATACTTTTCTGCCAGGAAGAAGATACCATATCTGTACTGACAATACTCTTTACTTCTTTTCCACTTCCTTGTTTCAATGGTTCTAGTAAAACATGCACTTCTGCATAGTGACGCAATGGTTCAAAGTGACCAGCACCTTCCACTGCTTCTTTAATTGTTTCCTGATAAACGATTCTGCCTGTTGAAAAGCCAACCTTGATTCCAGACAGTTCTTCAATTTTTTTCTGCAGAACTTCCATCTGCATCTCACCCATGATCTGTACATGGATTCTTTTTGTTTTCTCATCCACACTAATCGCAAGTGTTGGATCAATAGATGCCAGTTGTTTGCATGCATCCGCAAGTACCAATGCATTTGCCCCACTTGGCAAAACAAGTTCATAATTCATATATGCTGCTAAAACTGGTTCATTGACACCTTCTTCAAAACCAATGCCCTGTCCACTTTCTAATGACTGAATTCCTTTCAAACAGACAACCATTCCAGCTTCTGCCTGTTTTACCATCACAAAGCTTGTTCCGTTATATACACGAATCTGATCAACTTTTTCTTCATTGATCACATCTTTTGCTTTTAATATTCCACCTGTAATTTTCACATGCGTAAGACGATTACCAGCATCATCCATAGAAATCTTATAGACACGACCACCTAAACTATCTGGATATTCAACTTCTCTAGAAATTTCATTCATCAAATCCAATAAGGCATCCACACTATCATTTTTCAAAGCAGATCCAAACAATACAGGAAACCACTTTCTTTCATAAAATGCATCCTGAAGCATTTTGAAATCAATAACACCAGTTTGTGAATATTCCTGTAGAATATCATCATCAATCATCGCAAGCATTTCATCTTTATCACTAGAAGCACAGTCAATACACATATCGCTACAATGTTTTCTAAGATCTTCCAGTAATTCATCTTTTGTGAAATGTGCAATATCCATCTTGTTTACAAAAATGATAAATGGTACATGATAATGTTCCAGACATTGGAAAATTGTTTCTGTATGTGACTGCACCCCATCCTGCCCGTTGATTACCACCACTGCAAGATCCAGCACCTGTAAGCTTCTTTCCATTTCACTTGAAAAATCTACATGCCCAGGTGTATCAATCACGTATACATCTGCATCTTTCCACGTAAAATGTGCTTCTTTTGAATAGATCGTAATACCATGTCCTCTTTCCTGTTCATCAAAGTCCATCACTGTATCTTTATGATCTACTCTACCCGCTTTTCTAATCACACCAGCATGAAAAAGCATGCTTTCTATGCATGTTGTTTTTCCTGCGTCTACATGTGCTACGATTCCAATCGTTATTTTCTTCATACGATATATTACTTTCTAAGATCTGTTCCACAAAATGGACAAAACTCTGTTAACTGCTGTATTCCTTCACAACAGATAGCTTCCTTCCTGCAGGATGGACAAACATATTTTCCATCTGTTTTCATCCATGTATAGCCTTCTTTTTCTCGACATGCACTTTGCATTCTTTCATTTTTTGCAGCCTGTTCAAGAGTAAAAGATGGATCTCTATGATTTTTACGATAGTAAAACTCATAGTCATGGTATGTAAATGTTAATCTTTCGTTTTCTCTTTCTTTTTCAAGCAAAGCATCCTGACATACCTGAATCTGTTTTTTTAATTCACGCATATTAGTAAGATCTTTTGCATCTTTATAGTTTTCATACTTCCAGAATACAGAGCGTAACAAAGAATCTTCCAGCATTTTTCTAGTTTCATCTAAAATCTCTTTCTTCTTTGCCTGTTTTTTTACTGTCAGTTCTTCCCCAACTAATATTCCACAGTATGGAGGGATATAGTTTGCCCATGTTGGATTTTTAGCATAGAGACTCTTTGATACGACAAGATAATTGTAATCTCCATAAAAAGATTTCTTGTTGTCCGTCTTAAGATCCTGTAATGTCACTTTCAATTCATAACATTTAAAGATACCCTTTGCATCCATTGTCATATAGTCAACAATTTCATCTCCATGACCACTGCTTTTAAATCCAATTGTCACTTCTTCACAGCCATATTCTCTTTTTGCTTTACTCAAGGCATCTAATGCCTTCTCTAAATTTTTCGTTTCTTTTGTCTTCATAATAGTTCGCTATCACTGGAAATCATTAATACATTTTGCTTCTCAAATGGTTGTTTCTCTTCCTGGGTTGCCAGCAAAACAGTGTGTTTGAAATGATTCTGTAATAATTTACGGAATGCATTGCCTTTTTTTGCAAATGGACCACTCAAAGCCGTTGGAACATTCACAATATAAATTCCTTTTTCATTTAAAGCATCATGAATGATTTGAATACTTTCTTCATCTCTTCTCTGTTCTTTTTTTCCAGTAAAAGCATCATTGATAATCAAATCAAACTTCTTGTTAGATTCTCTTAAATACTCAATGCCATCTTCATTCACAATATGCATTCTCTTTGTTTCATCTTCACTTAAATCATGTAATCCAAAATACTGAAACGCAACAGAAATTACATCTGTATTAATTTCAGAAACTGTAATTTCAGCATTTTCATACGTATGCACATAAAACTTTGGATACGCAAATCCGCCACCACCAATCAAAAATGTATTCTGGATCTCTGGATTCACAAAAAAAGCATAATCAAATCTTCTCATATACGGAAATACAAGATCATACTTTTTTTCTTCACTCAGATACATCGCAGATTGATACGTATCATTCACAAATAAAAAGCTTACTGCTTCATCATCTAAAACGGTATCAACGACACGTAATGTACCACCAAGTGTCTTTTTTTCAAATAATATATTTTTACGCATGGATATATTTTAATACATCTTCTTCATTGTTGGAATCATGTAATAAAGTGACATAGCCCAATAGACTATCTGCCTTCTTCTTCAGCATCTTACAATGTGGATTTACAAAAATACGACAAGGATACTTTGCATTCTTTGCTTCCTGTACAAGATTGACAACAGAGGAATTTCCATCGAGAGCTAATAAAACAGATGCATTTCTCTTAAAGATTTCATACGCTATTGACTTATAGATTCCCATGCTGCTTGGTTCAATTGCAACACGAATCGAAACATTGCATCTTTGTAAAGCATGCAGTCTGGCTTTAGAAATCGTAGCAGGAACAAATGCAAAGATTTCAAATTTCTTAGCATAATCTAACAGATATTTTTCATACCCTTTCAGTGATGCACCAATCACAAACACAACTTTATCAGGATCACACTTTTCAATGAGTGTATCAATCAACGCACAATATTCTTTTCTTGTTTTTGTAATATGCGTATCGTTATTAAAACTTCCTCCCGCAATAATGACTGGAAATTTATCTGTTGGAAGTGGGACAATCTTGTCTTTGAATACAATAGATGAATCATAGATTTCAGATGTATCTTTCGATAAATCATCTACGTGATATGACTGCATTCTTTCTGCATACAATGTTTCCATAGAAGATGTCTTTAATGCATGTTCGAGTTTCTTCTTCTTTTCTATAAAAGCATGTATTGAAAAAGCAATGATCTTCTTTTCACTCTCACACATTTTAGCAAGGTCATCATTTGTCAATTGCAGGATCTTTTCCAGTGACAGCTGTTCATCAATGGAGTTTGTTCCATACAATGCACCACCATCACTTCCCTGAACACAATCTACACCTGCATGTAAATACTGCTTTAATGGATGCTTTGACAAATCTGAAAGATTATTCAAGCGCACATTCGAAGTAATCTGGAACTCTAATACAACATCCTTCTCTTTCAAATATTCTAAAAATGCTTTTCCCTTTACTGTAGATAGATTGGCAGTATATAAACCATGCCCAATACGAACATGCGGCATCTTCTGATTCATTTCTAAAGATTCTTCGACACAGCGAATACTGTTATATACATTGTCGCGCAAGGAATCATTTTCTCCTGCATGAATACGAATGACAAAAGAATCATCCATAGATGCTAGATGAGTAATTTCTTTAATCAATGGTTTTAATTCACGAATATCATTGATTTCTTCTCCAACAATATCACTTCCCGCAACATATGGATCCATCATCACACCATACAATGCTTCTAGATTATCTTTGTAGTTATTTGCACTGATAGAATCTCTGACAATTGTTAATGGAATACGACGAAAAGATGCAAGAAAACGAATCATGACACCTGTTTCCTGATAAACAGCAGGCATCATAGAATGTACTTCTTCTAACATATGAATCGATGCTTCTTTTTTAACAAGCGTTGTATCAGATATTTCTACATACTGGATGCCTTCCTTCTGATATTTTCTCGCAATCCATAATAACTTATCCTGGAATAATGAATTGTTCTGATATACAGGATTTGTTTTATCTAAAAGCATCTGCTTTAATAACATTTGAATATCATGATCATTTATTTCATCAATATGCTCCAATGGAATCTTCTTTTCTGCTATGATTCCCTTTGTAAAGACATAGCGATATAAATACACTTTTTCAAGATTTGTAAATACAGCCTGTCCATCTTTCATGACAGCTAATGAATTACGAATCCGAGGAATGTTATACGCAGCATTTTCAATATTATTTAAAATAAGATCTGCGAAATTAATATATGTCGTATCATCAATTCTACGCTGCAGATATTTACCTTCTAGACTGGAATTTTCAAATGTTTTCGCAACAATACTTCTCTGTTTTTCTAAAGTATCAATCTGAGATGCACTACATTTCAGTTTTAATTTTTTTACATAGTAATATGGATACAGGATTTGATGTTTGATTCCCAATGCAATCAGCATATCTCCCGTCAGATTTGCATTCATATGTGTATGCAGATCTGTATGAAACTTATATTCTCTTTGAATAAATGTCTTAACAACTGTCTTTTGAAAATCTAGCTGATAGTTTTTGGTCTGAGACATCAATGTTTTAGAAATTGCAGGAATCGAAGCTTTTCTTTCAATCATTCCATTTGGATAAATATTCGCAACCTTTGTATCCTTTAAGCGAAAAATATATACAAGATTTCCTTCATCATTGTAGTAACATGGAATTTCACCTTTGACTACCTTCAATCCAGCATCATCAAAAGAAATCTTTAAATCACACATCTTTGCAAGATTACTGATCAGATTTCCAGTTGTATGGTTTGGTGTACGTAAAATATAGAACAAACGATCCTGTTCCTTATATAATTCAACAATCATATCTTTTTCTTGATCTAAATAAAACTGTGTAAAATATTCCATGATCGACTCCTGATTTTTATGCGCTATTTTACATCTAACGATACAAAAAGAAAAGAGGCTTGCGCCTCTTGTTCATTTTTACTTAATGATTGGTTCTAACCACTGTGTTGGATAATCTTCGTAACCGAGGATCTTACATACAGTAGCAGCTACATTAGCAAGACCGAAATCGCCTTCCTTGCATTCTGTTCCTTCTGGTCCATTGTATACTGCAAATGGTACAACAGCTAAGGAATGAGATGTCTTAGGATTGCCCTTCTTATCAATCATTTCATCAGAGTTACCATGGTCAGCCATAACAAGCATTGTATAGTCATACTTTTTACAAGCATCCATAATTCTTCTGAGGTTGAGATCAACAGCTTCTACACCGATAATTGTAGCTTCATAGTTACCTGTATGACCTACCATGTCACCGTTTGGATAGTTACATCTGATGAACTGATACTTGCCGCTGGCAATTGCATCAACCATCTTTTCAGTAACTTCAGTAGCCTTCATCCATGGCTTCTGATCAAATGGAATTACATCAGATGGTACTTCTTCCCATACTTCTAATTCATCAGAGAACTTTTCAGAACGGTTACCATTCCAGAAATATGTCATATGACCAAACTTCTGTGTTTCACTGACAGCATAGCTATGAACACCCTTTTCAACTAAGAATTCAGACATTGTATGTTCAATGTGTGGTGGTTCAACAAGGAAGTTCTTAGGAAGCTTAAGGTCTCCATCATACTGAAGCATACCAGCATAGTATACCTTTGGCTTCTTAACCATATCAAACTTGTCAAATGTATCCATATCATCAAAGCACTTAGAGAATTCAACAGCTCTATCACCTCTGAAGTTATAAAGGATTACAGAGTCACCATCATCGATTGTACCAACAGGTGTTTCGCCATCAGCGATAACGAATCCAGGAAGATACTGGTCTGTGTAGTTACCTTCTGCTCTATATGTTTCGATAGCTTCTTTGCATGAGGCAAACTTTCTGCCATCACCCATAACATGGATATGCCATCCTCTTTCAACCATAGACCAGTCAGCTTCATAACGGTCCATTGTGATTTCCATACGTCCACCACCACTGGCGATGCATCCATGGAATGTATCATCATTCAATTCCTTGAATACTTCTTCCAGCTGATCAACATACTGCAATGCACTTGTTTCAGGAACATCACGTCCATCCAGTAAAGCATGAACTCTAACTTCCTTAACGCCTTCCTTCTTAGCTTCCTTGATCATAGCAATCAAATGAGAAATATTGGAATGTACATTACCATCAGAAAGTAAACCAACAAAATGTAATTTACCATTATGTTCTTTTAAGTAATCAACTGCACCTACCCAGGCAGAAGCCTTATAGATATCTCCACTTTCGATAGATTCATTTACTAACTTTGCACCCTGAGAATAGATTTGACCACAACCTAAAGCGTTGTGTCCAACTTCAGAGTTACCCATATCTGCATCACTAGGTAGACCTACCGCAACACCACTTGCTTTGATTGTTGTATGAGGCCACTTTGTCATCAATTCCTCAATCTGAGGTTTGTAAGCATGCATTACTGCATTACCATTGTCTTTGTCTGTCCAGCCTACGCCATCCATGACTACTAATACTACTGGTTTTGCCATAAATATTTTTAATCTCCTTTTCAAGCATGAACATTATCTCATGTTTTTTTTAATTTGACGCAATGAATTGTGAAAATATACACAGAAATTAATGATTGCCCTTTTCACTTATTTTCCCCGTCTCAATCATAAACGACACAGAACCTTCCTGTTGATCTAACAAAGATGTAAATGTTTGATATGATGCATCTGCTTTCTTTAATAATGCAATTGTATCTAATAGCCTGCTTCCTTCTTTGCCACCCTTTTCATACAGTTTCTGTAATCCTTCTGTATTCAGCTTTGCAATACCATCTTCAAACGCTTTTAAGCCAGATGCATATTGACTATATGCTCTCTTCAATGTCTGATTATTTTGAATTGCCTGTTTTAAAGCATCGGACAGTTGTGTTAAGCCACCATCAAGTCCACAGATACCATTAGATAAAGCAGTCGTCCCCTGTAATAAGGCTTTTGTTGCTTCCTGTAAAGAAAGCAGTTGTGCTTTGATTGTATCTAGATCAACACCATCTAACATTGTCATCTGATTTTCTAAATCTATCAAAGACACAGATAACTGTTCCTGCATCTCTAGCAATGTTGTAGAACAATCCTCTAATTGCTTTGTGATTTCCTGTTTCTTTTCTTCATCAATTTGTGATTCATCAAATACAGATTGCATTGATGAGGATAAAGAAGTAAAGGAAGAAGAAAGTGTTTCCATCATCTTTGATACATTTGCAATCATCACAACATCATTCTTCACACTATCCATAGCATTCATTGCGGTTGTATCTAATGCATTCACATCAATTTCATTCAATGAATCAGACAATTGCTGAGAACCTTCCACTAATGCAGAAGTATTCTCATTGATTGTTGAACTCGCTTCTTTCAATTCTGATAAACCACTAGAAAGTACATCCACACCATCCAGATACCCTTCTGTACCCTGTTTGATTTCATCAAATGCACTTGATAGTTTCTTCCCACCATCCACAAGTGTATTCCCAGCTTCTCCTAGATCTTTAAAAGCATCACTCATTTCTCTCAGATCATCCAGATCCTCATCTTCCATTTCAGAAAATACACCATTCGATACAATTGTTTCTGTAAAGTCTAATGAGAAGTCTGTCGTATCAGCTTCAACTTCTACGTATTGTGGAATATCAATGTCTATATCTTCATAGCTTGATAGATTCAAATCTTCTCTTAAAGAAGGCATTGCGAAACCAACAATTGTAGATGTACCATCACTTGACATCACTTTTCCATTTTTCACTCGAATATTAGAAAAGCTATCTTCATCCATCATTAATACAGACATACATACGAATGGAACATGTACAGTTTCATAAGAAACATGATTTGTATAGTCAAAGCGAATCTTTACGTGACCTTGCTTTCCAGCAAGATCATTTGGATCAATTACCCTATCATCTAAGAAATATGTAATCTTCACATCAACCGGCAAAGAAGAATTGCTCGTACCAGTATATGAAATATCATTTCCAAGATTCTGCCAGTATAGCTTTCCGTCGCTTTCACTAAACTGTTCATCTCCTTGTGCATTACTAATATCTTTAAGATCTGACATATCTTCTACAGCTCCATTTCCACGGATTCCAGATAGTTTTGTATCCACTGTAATCTTTGAAGGATTTCCAACTGCATCTGCCTGTACAGATACCATTTCTTCTTTTTTAGAAGGAATCACAGTATCGCCTCCATCATATTGCCAGACTGTTTCTTTTGTTTTTGTGGAAGATCTTACTGTGCTTTCTGCACGCACTGAACAAGCACTTAACATCAGTGAAAGTAAAACTGCTGAATATAAATTGATTTTCTTCATAACTCCCTCCTGTTATTCCACATTTTTCAATGCCTGATCCATTGGAATATTATGAATCTTCTTCATTTCCAGAATAGACACAACAACATAACTCATAAAACCTAACACTGCCATTTCTACATAGATCATTGGATGAATCGTAAACATGATCCATCCTGTCATCATCTGCTTCAACATGATGCGATACACTTTTACAAGCACAACACTGCAGATCGGAAGCGATAAAGCAATACACACAATAACAGCGAACGTCATCGAGCGAATATACAACCTTCCAATTTCTTTGTTGTTGTAACCAAGAATCTTTGTCATAGAAATAGATTGTGCATTCTTTTCAATAGTGATCTTGCTTAATAGATACATTAAAACTACAAATAAGCCAATACAGAATCCATCCACTAGATACATCATACTTCCCATGGATACGGTTAATTGACGAGATACTTTTGTTAAGGAATCTAAGTCAATCACTGATCCAATATATGTATGATCAATATCTGTAATTTCAGTATCTGAAAAATACCCCGCAAAGAAATCTTCAGACAAATCAAACATTTCATTCAACTGCTGCATTGGCATAAATACAGAAATAGAACCCTCATAAGGAAGAATGCCATCAATTGTCAAATCATAGTTCTTATTGTTTTCTTCATCGACGAGTGTAATCGTATCTCCTTTCTTTGTTCCATATTTATCCGCATATAAACTAGAAATATAAATACCATCCACAGGCAATCTTACATACTTAGAATCATCCGCAACACCATACATCATCACTTCATCACTTTTACATGCTTCACTGCCAATCGTATGCAATGTATATGCTGAGAATTTCTCAGCACTTTCATTTGTTGTTTCCACAGCTTTTGAAAACTTCATGAATTGCATCAAACTTTGAAAACGATGATTCTCATCCATTGCTTCACTAGGAATGGATAAGACTGTCTGGTAATTCGCAATCAGATTCTTTTCAATACTTGCTTGATACGACTGTAAGATATCTGGTAAAGCTAAACCAAACATCAGCATCGTATTTCCAAACATAATTCCTAGAAACAAAATGATATAGTTTGGAATATTCTGAAAATTGATACGCAGACGAAATTTTGTAAAGATTGGAAAACGATGTGCTAAAGGAAATGCCCGATGATGTTTCTTTCTAGAAAGATCATTTCTAAGAAACTTCAATGGTGATAATGATAAACTGTGCCATAAAACGATCCACGTCACAAATGCCATGATCAGACAAGGAATTAGAGTTGTCTGTATGAATGCATCTGCATTCCATACCGTTTCATATGTTGGTAAAGAATAGCTTCCATAATACATTGCTGCACAAACATCTTTCAGCCATGTATATCCAAGAATATTTCCAATCAAAGCACTCAACAGTGTCACTAAGACTGGCATGATCATATAATGATGTACAAGTTCTCGAATTGTAAATCCACTTGCGCGTAACGTACCAATCACATTAGCTTCTTTTTGAATGGTATCTCGTGTTGTAATTGCGAATACAAAGGCAACGATGACAATAACGATATCTAGAAACACAACCATCATCGCACCATCTCCACCCATATCTTCTCCAGTAAATGTAATTGCCTGGTTTTGATAGCGCGGAATGAATTCTTCAATGCTGATAACTTCACGCAATGCACTTTGCAGATCTTTACTCACATCTTCTTCCCTGTCACTATCAACAATAGAAGTATCATCATATTTCCATGCATATGTTTTTCTCAATGTATTTGCATCATAGGATTGAAACTGTTCTTCACTCACAATTCCAACACCAAACTTCACCGCATCAAACATCAATTCCGCATTATCCTGAAATAATGCGCTATAATCCGATAATGCAACAAGACCACAAATCGTATAAACATTTCCATCAGTATCTTCTAATGTATCTCCAATCGATAAACGATTATTGTCTGCATACATACGATCAATCGCAATCGTACCTGTACCTTGAGGCATTTCACCTTTCATCAGGCACACACGATCCACTTCATCTCTTTGTGCAAAGATACGTATTGTTGTATCGTTTGTAAAAGCATTTTCATAGTTATTCAAGTTAAAAATCTGAATTTCATTCTTTTCAAGAATTGTTTTTTGAGAAGCTGTGATCGTTCTTTCTGTTGTGAAGTTGCCATCTTCCACATTATATTTTTCAAAAGATGCATTATATGCTTTGATCAAAGAACCATCTGCCACTTCAAATCCAGACACAAATCCAATCGAAATCACAAGAAGAATACATATCACAACATACTTTCCAAAATCATCTTTCAATTCACGAATATATCTTTCATGTAAAGGATTCTTCATATTACCACTCCAATTCTTCCGCACGAACTTTCAGTGGGTTTTGTGTAATAGAACGAATCTTTCCATCACGCAATTGAATGATCTTATCTGCCATATATTGAATCGCGGCATTATGTGTAACCATTATGACCGTATTTCCATATTTCTGATTCACCATTTCAATGAGTTTTAAAATATCTTTACTTGTTGCATAATCTAATGCACCTGTAGGCTCATCACACAAAAGAATGTCTGGATTTTTAATGATTGCACGACCAATTGATGTTCTTTGCTGTTGACCACCTGACAATTGATTTGGAAGCTTATCCTGATGTTCTTTTAGACCAAGACTTTCAATCAATGGATCAATCTCTAAAGGATGCTTAGATAAATACGCACCAACTTCAATATTCTCTCGTACTGTCAAATTTGGAATGAGATTATATTGCTGGAAAATGTATCCCAGATGATTTCTACGATACAATGACAATTTTTTTTCATTCATCATATTCATACTATTTCCTTCAATCGAAATAGAACCTTCATCACTCTCTTCAATGCCACCAATGATATTTAATAATGTACTTTTTCCAGAACCACTTGGACCAAGCATCACCACAAATTCACCTTGATTCACATTGATATCAATACCTTTTAAAACTTCTACTCTATTTTCATTTTCTCCAAATGATTTATGAATATCTTTGATTTCCAAAAACATAAGCTCTCCTGAGTTAGTTCTTACTAACTGATGAAATTATAAATACTTATGCTTGCTTTGTAAAGTTGAACAATCATTCAAATGTTATCTGTGATAAAATATTTAATAATTTAAGAGGTATACAAAAATGAAATATTTAGTTGTCAGTGATATTCATGGTGCACTCTCAGGTGCAGAAGCAATCAAAAACGCATACGATTTCCACACACCAGACTATATTCTTTGTCTAGGAGATATTCTTTACCACGGTCCAAGAAATGACCTGCCATTAGACTACGCACCTAAAAAAGTCATTCCAATAATGAATGACTTCAAAACAAAACTTATCTGTGTAAAAGGAAATTGTGATGGTGAAGTAGATCAGATGGTATTAGATTTTCCTGTCTTAGCTGCATATAACAATATCCTACTCAAAGATCGTCGTGTATTTATGACACATGGACATACATATACACCATCTAACCCACAGGCATTAAATACAAATGACTGCTTTTTAAGTGGACATACACATGTTCCTACGGCATATCAGGAAAACGGAATCTATTTATTAAATCCAGGATCAATTTCTTTGCCAAAAGAAAACCACCCAAGAACATACGCCATCTTAACAGACACAGACTTTACGATTTATACATTAGATCATAAAGAATATATGAAAATAACATTTTAAAAGAGAGGGTCCTCCCATCTCTTTCTTATTGTATGGAACACGCAGCTCCATCCCTTGTGATAATTTCTTTCCCTTGTTCTTTGAGATATGTTTCCCAGTCTGTAAAAACTGTTCCATCTTCTTTTACAATTGCAGGAAAACCAATATCATGGATTTCTTTCAAATGATCAAAAACTGAATTTTCATCACGCATTTGTAAGAAAATACTCAAATTTCTTAAAGAAGCACAACAATCCATGAATTCATATGCAATGTCATAATGATCAAAGTTTTTCATACAATTGATACAATCCGAACACATCAGAGAACCATATATTTTTAACATGCAATCCCAGCTTTCTTGAGTGCCATACAGACAGGTGGAATCACTAATAGATGCATCACAATTCCAGGAAACGTAGAAACAAAATACGCTGTTGCCCACATCTGTAAAGAATAATTGCCAAGGCCTAAAATCATAGACTGTATCATACCACCTGCAATCCTTCCAACAATCATTGCAATCATCAAAGCAGCATAGATCTTTACACCATCTTTCTTTTCCTTCAATGCACGCATCATGATACCTGTCACAATTGCATACACAGGTAATTCAAAACACATCGCAATCAATGTATTTCCCTGTGGCATACCAGTGATCATAGAATTCAAGATTGGACAAAGGACACCAACAATTGCACCTTCTACTGGTCCTAATACAAGACCTCCAATCAAAGCAGGCATATGTAATGGTGAAAATAACATTCCTCCTTTTGGAATTTCATGGAATGCATATGGCAATACAAGACCTAATGCTAAAAGCATTGCCATCACTGTAATTCTTTTTGTCTGTTTCATTCACTTCCTCATTCTAATACTTCAGATACACGCTTCAGCCAGGAACGAATTTCAATATGTTGTGGACACTGTACTTCACATTGACCACACTGTACACAGGCACTAGCTTTTGCATGCGGCTCTTTCGTTGCATTTTCATATCGTTTCTTTGCTTCTTCTTTTTTATTGAAGATCAGATCCATATTCATTGCTTTAAAGATATCAGGTATCTGAATCTGCATTGGACATCCTGCAGTACAGTAATGGCATCCCGTACATGGAATCTGATCAATAGAAGCTAAGATATCCATTGCCTGTTCAATAACTTTCATTTCTTCCTCATTTAATGGCTTAAAATCCTTCATATAGGAAAGATTATCTTCCATCTGTGCAATATTACTCATACCAGACAATACGACCATTACACCTGGTAAAGACGCAACAAAACGAATTGCCCATGAAGCATAGCTTGCATCTGGATCAGCTTTCTTTAACAATTCCGCAACCTTTACAGGAGGTGCAGCTAATGTACCACCTTTGACAGGTTCCATGACAATAATCGGCTTATTGTGCTTTCTAGCAACTTCATAAACACCTTTAGAATCTACAGATGGATTATTCCAGTCCGCATAGTTGATCTGCAGCTGTACAAATTCAACATCTGGATGCTTTGTTAATAATTCATCTAATAATTTCGCAGTACCATGAAAAGAAAAACCATAATGTTTAATTTTTCCTTCTTCTTTCAACTGTTTGACGTAATCCCATAGATTCCATGCATCATACTTCGCAACATTATTTTCACTCAATGCATGCAAAAGATAGAAATCAATGTAATCCACTCCTTCTCTTTCCAAAGAAACATAGATTTGATTTTTCGCATCTGCTTCATCTTTCGCAACACCTGCATTGAGTTTTGAAGTAATGTAGAACGTATTACGATCATGTCTAGAAGTGATGGCATTGCGGGCAGCTTCCTCACTTCCTTCATACACATAGGCAGAATCTAAATACTTCAGTCCTGCATCGAAAAACATGTTTGCCATCGTTGCGGTCTGTTCAACATCAATGACATCACTATCCGCAACTCTAGGTAAACGCATGAGACCAAAACCAAGTTTTGGCATTTGTTTGACAAATTGTTCATCTAACATAGTTCTTTCCTCTTCTTTTTTTAATTATCAATAAAAGATGAAAACAATGCAAATAAAATGACCAAAAAAAGAAGCAGATCATTCCACCAATGTCATTAAGTTAAGCAAAAACAAGAATTTAGAGTTTTACCTGGCAACAGGT
>OIYH01000107.1_pt1 | contig 71207 bp, 61 predicted proteins | sample 1587911 | NCBI WGS metagenome assembly OIYH01 (sample SAMN03283252) | human gut metagenome | biome: human-associated habitat; material: feces | host: Homo sapiens | place: USA | collected 2013
ATGCAGGTCTTCGCCGACATGCTCGGTCAGGACGAGGGCAGCGTCAGCGAGGCTGACAGACGTGGTCCGAAAAATCTGCTCGACGACCTGCCCGACTCGTTCAACGAAGCCCAGCTTGAGGCGCTGCGCATCTCGCTCGGCAAGACAAAGGAGGGCACGAACAGTCAACTGCGCAAGTGGGTGTTCCGCAAGTTCATAGTCCACTCCGCCCAAACCGGGCTCTACACTAAGACTCAGGAATATCTGCACGGAATATCCTCCGACAATATCACTAAAAACAAATAGCCATGCTCGATAAAACCACAATACAACAGCTCCGCCAACTGCCCATTGAGGCAGTGGCAGAGCTCCTCGGACTCCGCGTCACCCGTCACAAGAGCCTTTGCCCCTTCCATGATGATCATCACGCCAGTATGTCGTACAACGTGCGCAAGAACACCTATCGTTGCTTTGCTTGCGACGCACATGGTAGCACTATCGACCTCGTGATGAATCGACTGCACAAGGACTTTCCCGATGCTTGCCGATGGCTGGCAGACTCCACAAACATAATAGTAGAAGAGTACAAACCGCAAACGCCTTCTGCCGACATGCCAACCAAGCCTTTTGACGCAGCACGCTACGCACGCCATTTTGAACATCCTTGGCTGAGCAATGAAGCGAAAAGGTTTCTCTTCGAGGAGCGAAGACTCGACCCACGCGTAGTAAGCTGGTGCCGCCTCACCTCGTGGACGGACCGCCAAGGCATCCATTGGCTCCAAACGCCCTATTTCGACCAAAGCGGACTACTCATCGGCATTCAAAACCGCAACCTCGATTACAAAAAACAAACAAAGGAAAATAACGCGCCCATAAAGTCACATTACTTCCCTCCCCGCTTCCGCTTCCCCTACGGTGCCCGATGCTCCATCTACAACCTTCCCGTCATCGCCATGCTGCGCCCCGAAGAACCGCTATACATCACAGAAGGTTGCTCCGACTGTTGGGCTATGCTCTCGTCAGGTCACAAAGCCGTGGCAATACCATCTGCCACACTCCTCTCCAAGGCTGATAAAGATTTGCTATGCAACTTGTCCGACCATCTCGGCACAACCTTCCACATGTATCCCGACTGCGACGCGCCCGGCGAACGGCTCTTCATGCAGCTAAAGGCAGTCTTGCCCTCGTTGGAACATCATCAGCTACCACTCGGCTGCAAGGACTTCTCCGACTATTATATAATATCAATCAAAAACAAAACAACATGAACGATTTCAAAATCCAACCATACACCAAGAAAGAGCTCGCTCTCTTCTATTTCCCTACAGCCGACCCACACGTAGCTGTCAACCGCCTTATGTCGTGGGTGAACCGTTGCAAGCCCTTACACAAGGCTCTACTCGACCAAGGCTATCAGAAGACATCAAAATGGCTCTCGCCACGCGAGGTAAAACTAATAACAGATCATTTAGGTGAACCGTAGCAGCAGAGCAGCAATTAAAATTCAAAATTCGTACGGCAACGTACGCTACCGTATGATTGGCATCTACGAATGTAGTACCTTTGCAATGTAAACAAAAAGGCGTATGCCCCGAACACATCTCGAAGGCATCCCGAAACCTCATCATTAACTTTAATAATCTAAATACCATGAAAGACACAAAAAACAAAGAAACTCTCAAGACGGTACTCCAGTTCATCGTGAGCGTACTCACCGCACTCCTCGCCACCCTCGGCGTTCAGAGTTGCATCAGTATTTAACATTCAAAACTCAACACTATGGCAAGAATCACTCCTATTGATGTCATTAAGGGCATCAGCGGCAAGTATGGCAACAATTCTAACGACTACTTCGCCACCAACTCATCAAGTAACAAAATCCACCTCGCCAAGTTCGCCAACCCATACAAGGGACCTGCCACCGAAAAGCAGTTGGCACAGCGCGAGAAGTTTGCAACCAAGCAGGCAGCCTGTACCGCATGGCTCAACGCCAACCGCCCAAGCGAGAAGAACGGACTGAAGGGCACCGCCGACTATCAGCGCGTACAGAAGCTAAAACGTGCCTTCGCTTTCTCCAACATCAATCAGGTAATCTACAAGTACATGGACGATAAAGGCAACATCAAACTGCCAGAAAGCACCACCACAACGACTAAACCGGGGAGTGGTGTTGGAGGTGGCGGTGGCGAGGTGGATGCTTAGTACCATCCCTGCAAGGTTGACAACACCATCTTAATCTCTCTCAAAACAATAACAGCGTTTCTTGCACTATTACTAAATGGGTAATGCAAGGAACGCTGTTATTTCATATTGAAATTAATCTTTTTCCTTTATTTTACCATATCTTAATGCTAATCTGAAGTTTTTACGTACCTTTGCATAGGTTCGTAGAACCATGTATAAAAAAGAACAACATAAGCATTTTAGAATGAAAGAAATAATCAAGAATCATAATAAAAAATGTTCTGAAACGGACTCATTACTTTCACAATACGGATTTGTGGAAGAATATGAATCTGTCATAAGAGATAATAAGACAGAAGAACTCCGTTTCCTTTATCTACAGCTAAAACCCACTATTGGTATTCTTGTATATAATTTCTACCACACGGATACTAAAAGGAATCTTCAAGGATTCGATATGTTCATGTTTGACACTGATTGTGTTAAAGATGCAATATATCAGTTTCATGGGCATAATAAATATAAACGTCTTCCTGGATTTAGATTGTTAAGTTTTCATGCCCATATAGAACGTACCAAATTAATATTAGACCAGCTTCTGGAAGAAGAGAATGACGATTTTCTTGCTGTTGAATCTAAGTACGAAAAAGTTTCCTGTGAATTATGCAATAAAGAAATAGAAAATCCAAATGCTATTTGTGAATTGCAGGAAATACCTTAGTTTTACATAATATAGATATTCTAATGGTTAATCCACCTTATAAGAGTTATCATTGAATAGACATCTAAACATAGAAATAATATGAAACGACTTATAATACTTATCATTTCGTTTTTGTGCTTCACACAGGCTTTTTCTGAGGAACATTTGAAGTTTCTTGGATTTCCTATTGATGGAACTGTTAATGAATATGCCTCAAAACTAATGTCTAAAGGTTTTTGTATTTCTCCAGATAATGAATATGCAAGTAAGGGACTTCGTGTTATGGAAGGTCCTTTCCTTGGAAACACAGAATCATTTGGTTTGCATTATGATACTGATACAAAAAAAATGTACTCCGTAGTGTTTTGTCATAGTTTCTTCAAAGAAGAAGAAGCAAAAGAATTATATGACAAATTGGAGTCTTTGCTTCATGAGAAACATAATGAGGCAACATATAAATCTCCACTGGTAGGTTCGTTTGTTTCATCGTGCTCCTTTCAAAGCAACAAAGGTATCATTACATTAATAATTATCGAACGAGATGATGATTATCAAGTAAAAATGTCATATACTGATAGAATCAATTACATTCCTGTATATAAGAAAAATCATCAGAAGAATCTTGATGATATGTGAAACGCTTTGTAATTTCTTATAAAAACAAAATGGAGGCGAATAATATTACAAACAAAATTAAATTTTATTCTACGAGAATGTGGCTTGTATGGAATAGAAATAAGACTATATTACGAATAGCTCTAAAGCGAAAGTCCTTCTATTCCTTTATATTGTCCATCTTTTTATGCATTGTTTTATCACAAATAAAATGTTATGGATTACCGAATGTGTTTGAAGCAATAATAAACATTTGTTATAGTTACATTGCTGGCTATGTATTCTATTTTGTATCAGATATATATCCAAAAACATCAAGAAAAGTAGAAGACATAAAGAATGTCATTCTTGATGAAATTTGCATTTTTCACAACACCTATGATTTGTTAGACACAACCATAAAATTTTCAAAGAACACATATCAAGGAACTGACAAGATTAAAGATTTTATAGTTAATATATCAACAGAGAACCCATACAAAAGTAACGATAAACTTGTAGAACTGAATGATTCTTTCCTGAGTCATCTGTACTGGATTCAAAATGAATGTAAGAATTCCTTCAATATTCTCTTAAATTACAAGGCGCATTTACTTGAATACGATGAAATATCTATATTATTAAACCTCAAAGATTTTATATTCCTCAGTAACTTCGCCAACCAAAAATACATGTATTTATTAGGATTTGAAATGGAATGTCAGAATTATACTGATAACATCCAAAAGTTGAAACATATCATAGAGGAGCAAATAGATTTCTATATATATAATCTATGCGAATGTGATAGTCTGAAAAACAAACTTAGACAGACAAATAGCTTTGGATTGATAAACTAAGACGTGTGATAAAATGAATGTTCCTTACGAGAAATAATACATAATAACAGAATACAATTTCACATTCTAATGCCTTGATTGTTTTTTATGATAGAGAAAAGTTCAATAACCAATATATAGATTATTGAACTTTTCTTGTTATTGTTGGTGCGTTTACCATTATTCCTTCTGTTGAGCTTGTTCTATCAGCAATTGATTATCAATTTCTGATAAATTCCGTCCATCTTGAAATATAAAGTTTTTCTTAAAGTTACAACCACTATATCCTATAAATGCTATATGTATTTGATTGAAAGTTTTATATGGAGTGTCTACTTCATGTGGGAAAAATTTTTCTTCTCTATCAATATTCTTCTCAATTTTATAACTTTCCTTCTTTACTATTATGTCATTAGAGTATGGCATAATCTCAGCGATTATATTAGCACGTTGTGATTTAAATTTATATATGCCAGAGGGATAAACAATGTTGTTGGGGTCAACTTGTTTAGTAAATATTCCCATTTCAGTCATTACTTGACACAACGTATACCCAGTATCTTTTTGCTGCTTTAAGTAAAAAAACTTTTTTCTATTTATCGTTATTTCTTTATACAATTTCTCTGTTTTCGTATCCAAGATAGTGTCTTCAAATGCATAAAATGGATGTTCATTATGGGCTTTATCATTGAATAATTCCACAAATTCTTCAATAGACGATTCTTTATGCAAATTCATATATTGGGTTGCAAAGCTTTTTAACAAATTTCCAACGCCATTAACTATTTCGGATTCTCCAAAATAAAACATTTGTGCTTTAGTTCGATTAGGAGAGAACTCTTTTCGCTTGATTCTATGTGTATTGCTATTTTCAGAAGTAGGTATTATTCTTTCAGGGGAAAAAGCTTGACAACCTGCTATATTTGATAAAACCTTTATAATTTCGAAAAATTTATCACATATTTCTTTCCTTTTATTTTCTATTTTTTCGTCTTTTTCATTTCTTATATTAACATAAGACCATTCAACCTGTTGCTTTATCTCCGATATAGCCACTTTTTCAATATCATCAATTAAATAAGGATCTTCTTTAAATTCTGGAGATGTAAAAACGAATAGAGTATCCCAAAAATTCTTGTTATACTTATGGTCTTTTAATCGATTAAGTAAATTTTCTGTCTTACCTATATATATTTGTTTCTCGTGCACATTTAATAGAAAATATACGCAATGCATTTCAAGTACAGATTCATCACCATATGGTTCTATATTGTTTTTGGGGAAAATGCTTAAAGTTACAGAACGAGTTTGCATCGTAAGAATCCTACGTCCATAAACATCACCATCCAAAAGTTGAGTTTTTATTATTTCTACCATAAAATCATTTTTAAAAGAATTATTAATTATGCCCACTTTAAAAAAGTGACATTTTTTGAATTAAGTCTGACCAATATGGTCATTCTGAGTTATTTGTCAATCCTATCCTCCTGCCATTTCTCGGTATGAAGTGGAAATGTAACGACAAATGCCTTTTGATTTTCTTTGTGTGCCATATGCGTTCGTTATAAAAGTTGATGCAAATATAACGATTTTATTTCAAACAACCAAATATCAATTTGTAAGTTTTTTGCTCAAGATTACAAGCACATCGCAACACAAACATAATAAAATGCGCATTAATTAGTAATAAAAAGCCACTAAATTATCTTTTATAAATACAAGAAAACAACATTGCACTATATTTAGCACAAAAAAATCTAAATTTTTAAATACTATTAACTTTAAATTGACAACACTAAACACTTTTTCTTATATGGAGGCTCTATAGATAAAATCTACATCCCAATAATGCAATCTCTGTCTTTTTTGTAACAATGTAGTGAATTAATATGTATCTTTGCACTCAAGATTTCACCTAACATAAAACGGAAACATATGACTTCACTTCAAGAAAGACTATTCGCCATGCAGGATAAGCAGTATGCTGCTTTCCAGGCCAAGCTGACACCAGGAGTGCCTGTGGAGAGTTTCATTGGCATTCGTGTGCCTGTGCTTCGTAAGTTTGCAAAAGAATTTACAAAGGAGGCTGAATGCGAGGAATTCCTTCAGCAGCTTCCTCACCAGTACTACGATGAAAACATGCTTCACGGACTCCTTATCTCCGAGGTGAAGGACTACGAAGAATGCATTTGTCTTACAGACAGATTCCTGCCATTCGTGGACAACTGGGCAGTTTGCGACATCATGTCTCCGAAGGTGTTTGCCAAACACAAGAAGGAGCTATTGGCAAAGATCAAGACTTGGAGTAAATCGTCACACGTTTACACTTGTCGCTTTGGAATAGGAATGCTTATGTCTCATTATCTGGCCAAAGACTTCAAGGCAAAGTATCTTGAAATTCCAGCCTCTGTAAGGAGCGAAGAGTATTACGTAAAGATGATGGTTGCCTGGTTCTTTGCCACCGCCCTTGCCAAGCAATGGGACCAGGCGATTCCCTACATTGAGCAACGCCGCCTTGCTCCCTGGACGCACAACAAGACCATCCAGAAGGCCATCGAGAGCTACAGAATCACGCCCGAGCAGAAGGAATATCTGCGGACATTTAAGATAAAATAATTATGACACAAGATACTTCTACATATATAAATTTTTAATTTTTAGCTTATGAAAAGAATTTTTCAAAAATTGATGATTGCCATTTGCTGCATGGTTTCATGCAATATGGTGGCGAATGCGGGCAACGACAAGCCTATCGCCGTTAATGCACTCCCGGTAAAGGCTCAAACCTTACTCAGCAACCACTTCAACAATCAGAAGGTGATGCTTGCAACGACTGAATCGGGAGTTGTCAGCAGAAGCTATGATGTGGTTCTGCAGAATGGTACGAAGCTGGAGTTCGACAAAAAAGGAAATCTTACAGAGATAGACTGCAAGCAGGGAATCGTGCCAGTTCTGTTGATTCCGCAAGCCATCAAGAACTACTTGAAGGATAATTATGCAGAACAATCGGTGAAAAAGATTGAAATGAACAAGAATGAATACGAGGTGGAACTGACAAACGGATTGGATTTGACCTTCAACAAGCATTTCCAATTAATAGACATTGACTGATCTGCATTTTGTAAATAGATCTTCCTGCATAGGGTGAAAACAACAGATAAATTATATGATTGTTTTAAGTAAAAAGTTACGGAGAATATGATTTATTGGAAGGGCATCAAGCGCCGGATAGGGAAATTCTTTGAGAAGGTGCACGAATGTATACTTATCTTTACCGACTGGCTGGGGTAAGTGCACATAGTAAACAAAATGCAAAACATTGATATAATCTGATGGAAACAGAAAGAATTTTACTTCGCCATTGGCAGGAATCGGATGCTGAGGCGCTCTTCAAATACGCCTCAGACCCTGACGTAGGACCACGTGCTGGATGGCCGGCACATAAGTCTGTAGAGGAAAGTCTGGAGATTATCCGGACATTCTTCCATAATGACACGACATGGGCGATTGTGTTGAAAGAGACTGGTGAGGCTATCGGCTGCATCGGCTACTACACCCATGAAACCAGCAACATCCCTATCGGAGAAAACGACTGCGAGGTGGGCTATTGGATAGGAAAGCCTTATTGGAACAGAGGAATCTGCACCGAATCCTTGAAGCTGATGCTCGACTACTGCATCCACGAGAAGCACTTCGAGAACATCTGGGCAGACCATTTCACCGGAAATCCTGCATCGGGAAGAGTCATGGAGAAATGCGGTTTCTCAGACACCGGAATGCTGAACAGATGCAGCCAGCTTGTGGGTGGCGACAAGGATATGGTTAAAGTGTTTAAGTACAGCTGTCTGCAATCATAATCAGGCTGTTTTTCAAGTGAAAAGAGGCTGTTTTTATCTCCAAAAGAGGCTGTATTCCTTGATTGATTCCTTATCATTCCTTGGGTGACGAAAAGATTCGGATAAACTCTCAAACCGCTTTTTGATTCAATAACTTTGCAGCAGAAATTTCTAACCGGAGTTTCTGCTGCCGCACTTCGACGAACACTTCACATGCAATGATTTCTGCCGTAGGGCTGCCGAAGAACTAATGCAGGTGGCGAGCGGCATCGCCACAGGCCTTGGAGAGGAGAATCCGACATGAATCTTCCAATATTCCAAATCTTCCAGATTCCAATAAGGGCACGCACATACCAACCCTCTCTTTATAGATTATATAATTAATTGATTATTAAGTAGTTATATATATAAAGAAGCAAAACGCAACCCATTGAAAATTAATTGGAAGAACTGGAATTGGAAGAATCGTCACACCCTCTTTCCTCTAAAAGGCTCATTATCAACGGTTTAATCTTTAAATGACAAGATGAACATGAAGTACGATATCAGTAAAACCATCGTCCCGAAGATGCCAAAACTCGGTCGCGGACTCGAAAGCGTAGCACTTTTGCTCTCGCAAGTCTCAAAAGAGCGGCCAGCACAGCAATCTCAGCACCATCGGCTTCGCCATAGGTTTCGTGCTGATGATGGTGCTCGATGTGGTAATGTTTATGATTAGCCTTTTTGCATCAATCGTTTAATCTGCGACAACTGACTGTATTTTAAGAGCGAACCGGTCGGGCAGACGAAGCGGCAGTAAGGGCGCATGATGACCGTGGAGAGAGCCACGAAGGCGAGGGCGATGGCTATGACCACCCATGATGCAGACTGGAAGACAAAGGCTGAGAAGGGTTCGTAATCAATCCAGTCGAACCATACACCCGTCCACAAACATAGCATGAATTGCCCAGAGTATCTGGCGGAACTTATCCAGCCGCTTAGCAGTAGCGGGTTTTCATTCTGAGTTTATATCCTACGCACTTCCCTGCAAGTTCCTGCAAAGAACCGAAGGGACACACATGCGTGCAATAATATGATTTCTTGCCAAAAAGCGGATAAACGAATGCCGTGACCAGCATGATGACCGGCACTATCAACGCCAATCTTCTGTGCGTCTTCTATGGTCTGACCATTCCATTTGGTAAGAAGCGCAGAAGCCAGCCGGAAGAAATCGGGAGTCTCCGAATTGGTTAGTGCCCGGATATTCTCTACCTTACCATCACGTAAGGTAATCTCTAATGGGGCACATTGCCTCCATAGCCTACGATGTCTTTTCCAAGCTCTGAGGTATTCAGTAGCGCAGAACCATCATCAAGCACAACCATTGGATCTGCCTTTTGCGAGACCGTCTGCTGATTCTTCACATTCCGTCCTACCACCTTGCCGTCTCTTCGGATGCTGACAGCCACAACCATCAGCACACACGTCAGCAAGCATAGTAGCTGTTGTAGTTTTCCTAAATAATTGCTCATAATTTTTCTCTTTATTTGTATCAAAACCTGTTCTTTGACTCATAAAACCCTATAAGGTTTATTGGATTAAAGGATTTTTTGAGTTTATGAGAAGAAAAAATAATACCCTTTAAAAAACAACCGAAACAACTGAAACTGAAACGCCTGACCCATCTGAATCTCAATCAAAATTCATCTAAAAGGCTAAAACACAACGATTTAGGAGATTACAACGAAGACAGCTCCAGCCATGCCTAAGATTGGCAAAGGACAGAAAATCCTCAAACTTTTGCTTCCGCAACTGTCAAAAGACATGCAAAAGACCCTTGCTACGTTACTTTTTGACTCTCTGGCCTCACACTTGAGCGAAACTGAATTTATGTATCCGGACCTTACTTGGAAGGAAATCTGTGGCATACATCGCGCGAAGTGAGGCTTATCGTGGAGCATCCGGATGAGCCTTGAGAGGAGAAAAAGATGGAGAAGATGTCCCCGTGGCGCACGTTGCATACGGGAACGTATAAGTGGGTCGTGGGAATGTCGTAACTTTGCAATGTGAAAGTACGGATGGAAGGATTGAGAGGGGACGCGGCAGAGGAATATAAACAGCTTAAGTTTTCGCAAGCGAAAGAAGATGTTGGAAGATAAGAAAAAATGAGAGTTAAGAAAGGTGAGGATTGAGAATTGAAAGTTATGATATGTAATATATAGTAATCATAACTTCCAACTCTCAAACCTCCTCAACTCTCAAATAAAAAGTTGTTTATTCCTCGTCAGAAACCTCAGCAGCGTGCTCGTCGATAAGCTTCTGCTGGAGGTCGTTCGGAACAAGCTCGTAGCTTGCAAACTTCGTTGTGAACGAAGCACGTCCTCCGGTAAGGCTGCTAAGCGAGATAGAATAGTTGGCAAGCTCCTTGAGAGGAATCTTAGCCTGGAGCTTCTGATAGCCAGCCTCGCTGTCCATACCCATGATAAGGGCACGACGGCCCTGAAGGTCTGACATCACGTCGCCCATGTAGTCTGCCGGTACGTAAACCTCGAGGTCGTAGATTGGCTCGAGAATCTTCGGACCTGCCTCCTTGAAGGCTGCCGAGAATGCGTTACGTGCTGCGAGCATGAACGAAAGCTCGTTAGAGTCAACCGGGTGCATCTTTCCGTCGTAAACCACAACGCGTACGTCGCGAGCGTAGCTGCCGGTAAGCGGACCATGCTCGATGCGCTCCATTATGCCCTTGAGGATGGCAGGCATAAAGCGTGTGTCGATGGCACCACCAACTACAGAATTGATGAATACCAGCTTGCCGCCCCACTCGAGATCTATCTCTTCACGGCCCTTGATGTTGATCTTAAACTCCTGACCATTTATCTTGTAAGATACGGGATCGGGCATTCCTTCTGCGTACGGCTCCACAATCATGTGAACCTCGCCGAACTGACCTGCACCACCCGACTGCTTCTTGTGACGATACTCGGCACGCGCCATCTTTGTGATGGTCTCGCGATACGGGATGCGTGTCGGCTCAAACTTGACAGCCAGCTTCTCGTTGTTCTCCAGTCTCCACTTCAATGTGCGGAGGTGGAATTCGCCCTGACCGCGTACGATGGTCTGACGAAGCTCCTTGCTCTGCTCCACCATCCATGTGGGGTCTTCCTGATGCATACGGAGGAGGGCTGCCATAAGCTTCTCTGTCTCTGCTGTGTTCTCTGCCTTGATGGCACGTGAGAATTTCGGATTCGGGTATTTGATGAAATCGAAGCGCCATTCGCAATCTTTTCCATTGAGGGTGTTTCCTGTCTTTACGTCCTTCAGCTTAACAGTACATCCGATATCTCCTGCCACAAGCTGGTCAACGGGTATACGGTTGGCTCCAGCACAAGCATAAATCTGACCGATACGCTCCTTTGAGCCGCGGTCTGCATTGGTGAGGTCGTCGCCCGGCTTGACGGAGCCGCTCATAACCTTGAAGTAGCTCACCTCGCCGATGTGCGGCTCCAGACCGGTCTTGAAGAAGTAGACTGACTCAGGACCGTTGCTATCAGGCGTGATTTCCTCGCCACGTGTGTTATGGAGCTTAGGCATCTCGCTTACGAAAGGTACGACGTTGCCAAGGAACTCCATCAAGCGGCGAACGCCCATGTCCTTACCTGCGCAAACGCAGAATACGGGGAAGATGGAGCGTGTGACAAGACCCTTGCGGATGCCTTCGCGAAGCTCGTCCTCTGTAAGGGTTTCTTCCTCGAAGAACTTCTCCATCAACGTCTCGTCGTTCTCGGCAGCAGCCTCTACGAGCTCCTTGTGGAGAGCCAAAGCTTTCTCTTTCTCTCCCTCAGGAATGTCGACGATGGTGGGCATACCGCCGTCCGGTCCCCATGTATACATCTTCATGAGCAGCACGTCGATAATGGCGTTAAAGCCATTGCCTGTGCCGACGGGATACTGAATCTGTACGCACTTCGAACCGTAGATAGACTTCATGTTGGCGATGATGTTGTCAAAGTCGCACTTGTCTGAGTCGAGCTGGTTGATGAGGAAAATAACTGGCTTGTGGAGTTTCTCAGTATAACGGAAATTGTTCTGGGTGCCCACTTCCGGGCCATACTGTCCATTGATAAGAATAACAGCTTGGTCTGTTACGTTGAGTGCAGTAATGGCTCCACCAATAAAGTCGTCAGAACCCGGACAATCAATGATATTGAGTTTCTTGTTGTTCCACTCTACATGGAACACGGTCGGGAACACAGAATAGCCATATTCGTGCTCCACGGGGAAGTAGTCGCTTACCGTGTTTTTAGCTTCCACCGTACCACGGCGCTTGATGATGCCACTTCCAAAAAGCATAGACTCGGCAAGGGTGGTCTTGCCGCTACCCGCACTGCCCAGCAGGGCAATGTTCTTAATCTCATTTGTTTGATAGACCCTCATATCTTCAGGTTTTAAATGGTTAATATAAGATTTATCATGGCGGATTGACATGGGGCTGTGTCTATCCGTCATCTAAGTTATGAAATAAATGAATAACGACAAAAGAAATCGGGAAAAAGTGTGATTTTTTTAAACTTATTAGTAATTTTGTTTACACAAGTTAGTACTTAATACCACTCTATACATTAATTATATGGGAAAAAAACTGAAGTTCGGAATATACATCCACATACCTTTCTGCTCCAGCCGATGCATTTATTGCGGCTTTTACAGCACAACATTGGCGAAAACAATGGAAACAGGCTATGTGGAAGCGCTTCTGCACGAAATAAAGCTAAGAAAGAAGGAACCTCTTTGCTTCTGCGGCGAAGGCGAAACGCCCGTCGTGGACACTATATATATAGGAGGCGGTACGCCGTCGTGTCTTAAGAGCGAGAATGTAGGGCGAATACTGTCATGCGTGAACGAAACATACGAATGTCAGTTGAGGGAGGTGACGATGGAGATGAATCCTGACGACATCACAGATGAATACGTTAAGGACGTGAAGGGATATGGGGTGAACAGAATAAGCATGGGCATCCAGTCGTTTGACGACAGCCGCCTGCGCTTCCTGCGCCGTCGCCATACCACCGAAATAGCCCGTAACGCTGTCAGCACGGTACGTCGTGCCGGCATAAGCAACGTCAGCATCGACCTTATGTTCGGCTTCCCGGGACAGACCGTAAGCGAATGGCAGGAGGACGTGCGTAAGGGGGTGGAGCTTGCTCCAAGCCACATATCCGCCTACAGCCTGATGTATGAGGAAGGCACTCCCCTATTCAGTCTGCTGGAGAAAGGAAAGGTAAGTCAGATTGCGGACGAGACGTCCATAGAGATGTATGAGAGCCTTATAGACCAGCTAAGCTCAGCCGGATATGAGCATTACGAGATAAGCAACTTCGCCAAGCCGGAACATCGCTCGCTCCACAACTCGAGCTACTGGCACGACGTGCCTTACTTGGGCTTCGGCGCTTCAGCCCACTCTTACACCATAGGCAAGCGAAGCAGCAACGTGGCAGACATAAGACAATACGTGGAGAGCCTTAGGACTGGCATCCTGCCTTCGTCAATGGAAATAATAGACGACGACACGCATTATGACGACCTCGTGACCACAGCCCTAAGGACAAAGGAGGGGCTGTGCATGGACAGCCTCAAGCCTAAATATCGCGAATATATAATGAAGGCTGCCAAGCGCAACATAGACGCGGGGCTGATGGCGATGGACAACGGCCATCTACATCTTACGCGTAAAGGACTCTTTGTGAGCGACATGGTGATGTGCGACCTTATATACACATAGGCCACCAACCTTTATTTACACTTGGCGTACCATGCGGAGAGACTGGCACGCGAGATGCCGAGACTGACCATACGGTCGAGGTCTTCGCGTGCGCCCTTCTTGTCTTTCATCCGCAGACGGACGTCGGCACGCGATAGCAGATAGTCGGTATTGTCAGGGCTTAGCTCTATCGCCTTGCCATAATCGTACTCGGCAGGGGCATAAAGCTTCTGCTCTACCTCCATTCCGGCACGTGCGGCATAAGCCAAGGCGTTGGCAGGATGTTGTTCCACAAGGAGGTTTATCATGTTCATGGCCTCCGTATGGCGATTGTCCTTCTGATTGAGCAGAGCCAGTCCTAACGTAGCCTCGAAATTGCCTGGCACGACGTAGAGCAGGTGCTCAAGGTCGAGACGGGCAAACTTATAGCGATGCTGCTTCTCGTTGACAAACGCACGATAGAACAAGGCTGCCACGTTGTCAGGCTGGCGATTAAGCACATAATCATATTCTTCACGCGCATACTGCCATTCCTCCAGAAGGATATTCCATTTGGCTTTCCTCAATCTCAGATCCAACGAGTCAGGATGATAGGCAAGGGCATTAGACGCTTGCGAAAGGCTGTCGCGAAGAGCCTTCCTGTCCATGTGTTCATCTTCCTGTCCGAAACAGTTAAGACACAAAGCCAACAAAATAAGTATGGATGCCGAATGTTTCATGTTTTTTTCTTCTCTTTGTAATTACAACGAGAATAGTAACGCCGTATGGCTTGGATTTATTGTGTCAATTTGGTTATATTAACAATATAAACTAATTTAACTTTGCCGTTCGGACAAAATGTAGTAATTTTGTCGGACCAAACCAGCCGCATAGTTGGTTTATATGTCAAATTCATATTAAGCAAATGGCAGAATATTTAAGCACAAACAAAAAGAAAATTACCGCACCCCACTTTTTCGAGATGAAAAACAGCGGCGAGAAAATCAGCTGGCTTACTGCTTACGACTTCACCACCGCCACCATCGTGGATCAGGCAGGCGTTGACGCCATCCTCATCGGCGACTCAGCATCTAACGTGATGCTCGGCAATCAGACCACACTCCCCATTACCGTGGAGGAAATGATATTCCATGCACGCGCCGTAGCAAGAGCCGTGAAGCACGCCCTCGTGGTATGCGACATGCCTTTCGGAAGCTATCAGGTAAGCGAGGAGGAAGGCGTACGTAACGCCATAAGAATAATGAAAGAAACTGGCGTGGACGCCGTGAAGCTCGAAGGCGGAGAAGAAATAGCCCATATGGTGAAGCGCATCGTAGACGCAGGCATTCCAGTATGCGGACACCTCGGACTGACGCCTCAGAGCGTGCACAAGTTCGGAGGATACGGTCTTAGAGCCAAGGAGGAGGCAGAGGCTGCCAAGCTGATGGCTGACGCAAAGGCTCTGGAGGAGGCAGGATGCTTCTGCATCGTTCTGGAGAAGGTGCCCGCCAAGCTGGCAGAGGAAGTGACGAAGGCTGTCTCTTGCGCCACAATAGGCATCGGAGCCGGCAACAAGACGGACGGACAGGTGCTTGTATATGCCGATATGCTCGGAATGAATAAGGGATTCAAGCCCAAATTCTTACGTCAATACGCTAATTTATACGAAATAATGACGGACGCCATCGGACGCTATGTCCAGGACGTCAAGTCTTCAGATTTCCCTAATGAATCAGAATCATACTAACAACCAATGTACGCCTACGTTTAAGAGGCTATGGAATCGCGACTTCACCATGCTTGTCATAGCAGAGGTGATGTTGTGCATGTCGTGCTATATGGCCATTCCGCTCTTGCCGCAACGACTCGCCGTGAGTCATGGCATAAGCATGGAATGTGCCTCAGCCACGATGATAGCCTTCGTCGTAGGTATTTGTGTGTCAGGATTTTTCTCGAGTTGGCTAATCCAACGCTACCGACGCAATAAGGTATTCTGCATCTCGGCATTATGTCTCGGACTGACCATCGCCACGATGTTTGTCCTGACAGACCGTACGGCAGGCTTTACGGTTGCGATAAGGGACGTGGAGGCCATCGCCATCTTCCTGACATGCGGATTCTTCTTCGGCAACGCCAAGCGTGTGCTCTCATGCACGTTGCTCATAGACAAGACCGAATCATGCCACAGAACGGAGGCCAATTATACTGCAATATGGACATCACGCCTTGCCATCGTGGCAGGACCGATGGCAGCCCTTGCGCTTACCAACGAGGCACGAACGTCGCTCATCTACACTATAGCAGCCGTGGCTGTGCTCCTGTCGATGTTGCTCGTCCTGAGCGTACGGTTCCCATTCCGCGCTCCCGAAGAAGGTACACGCATCCTCTCGCTCGACCGCTTCTTTATGCTACGCGGATGGAGCACCACCATCGTCGTCATGCTCATGGCGGCAGCTCTCGGCTTACTCATAGCCACAAAGCAGGACATCGAGTTCTATCTATTCATGATTTCCGGCTTCGTCATCTCCATAATGGTGCTCCAGTATGCCGTGGTACGTACTGGACGCTACACATCTGCCGTAGGCAATGCCTGCATATTGGTGGCGATGGCAGCCATGCTGTCCTATCATGGATGGGCTGAAGATACACTCTGCCCCATTCTCCTCGGAATGGGATTCGGACTGACCAGCTCCGAGCAGCTATACAAGCTTCTCGACCATTGTGACCATTGCCAACGAAGCACAGCCGAAAGCACATACTTCATGGCAAGCGACGGAGGCCTGTTCCTTGGCATCGCCTACTGCTGGAGTCCGGCTCACAACGAGGCTATGTCAGACATCCTCATAGCCATGCTCTTCATCCTTGCCACTATGGTATGCACGGCAGGAACGATGGCAAAGAAAAAGCATAATAAATTTCATGCATAGCGTTGTGTTACAACACATAGCAAAATATCATTAAAGTATTACGACCAAACAACATTAAACAAAAGGAGGTTACTTATGATTATCAATTTTGACAAAATCGAGGAAAAGAGTATCGAAGGATTCAAGGGTGGAAAAGGCACTTTCCTTACCCGAATGGCTGACGACGGCAACGTCAAGATTATGCGTAACGTGCTTAAGCCGGGCAGCTCCATCGGCACACACACGCATACTGACAACTGCGAGGTGATATACGTTCTGGAAGGACAGCTGACCTTTATCTGCGAAGACGGAAAGGAAGAAATAGCTAAGGCAGGCGAAATACATTACTGCCCTAAGGGAAAGATGCACACAGGAGAAAACCGCACGGAAGAAGACGCTACGTTTATCGCTTTCGTAGGATAAAAAACTTCATTGAACACAATTAATTCGTAGGATAAATGCCAAGGAAGAACGAGATAGACATGCTTCACGGCCCGTTGCTTGCGAAGATCATCATTTTCGCCATGCCGCTTGCCGCCAGCAGCATTCTGCAGCAACTGTTCAACTCGGTTGACGTTGCCGTAGTGGGACGCTTCGACAGTAGTTATGCTCTTGCCGCAGTCGGAAGCAACGGACCGGTAATAAGTCTGCTCATCAATCTCTTCCTTGGAATATCCATGGGAGCCAATGTTGTCATCTCCAACCACATAGGACAGAAGGACAACAACCTTACAAAGTACGCCATACGCACAACGGCTGCCACAGCCCTCTTCTCAGGATTGGCATTAGCCGTTATAGGCGTACTTGCAGCACGCCCGATACTCACTATCATGGGCACACCAACGGAGGTTCTCGATATGGCTGTACGTTATCTCCGCATCTATTTCATCGGCACACCCTTTCTCCTTATCTATAATTTCGGCTCAGCCATACTAAGAAGCAAGGGCGACACAAGCCGACCTCTCTACATTCTCGTCATTGCGGGAATCATCAATACAGTACTTAATCTTATACTTGTAATAGTCTTCCACATGGGAGTGGCAGGTGTGGCTATTGCCACAGACATAGCAAATGTCTTTAGTGCCGCAAGCATCATATTCCTTCTTATACGTGAGGAAGAACCTTACAGACTGAATCTCCGAAGCATAGGCATAAACAAAAATGAGTTGAAGAGCATGCTTATGATTGGCGTTCCGGCTGGACTCCAGGGAATGGTGTTCTCCTTCTCCAACGTACTCCTTCAGACAACCATCAATAGCCATGGAGCGGACGCCGTGGCAGGATCGGCAGCAGCAGTAAATTTCGAGTATTACTGTTACTTTATCATTTCTGCATTCAACGGCGCAGCCATCACCTTCATAGCGCAGAACTATGGTGCTGGCAACTATAATCGAGTAAAGCGCATTTACTGGCTGTGTCTCGGACTCAGCACCTTGCTAAGCGCCGCATCTGCGCAACTATTCATCTGGCAAAAGACTTTCTTCGTCAGCCTCTTCACCACGGACGCTTCCGTGGCAGAATATGCTTACACACGAATGCTGATAGTACTATCATGGCAATTCATAGCATGCAGCTACGAGATTTCGGCATCGGCAATGAGAGGTATGGGAAAGTCGATGCTCCCCACCCTGCTTACCATCGTCGGCACTTGTCTGCTACGTGTGGTTTGGGTGTTCGCCGTATGTCCAGTCTGGACATCTTACCAAACCATTATGATAGTTTATCCTATAACATGGATAACAACGGGCATAATGGTCTTTACGGCATTCCATATTACAGCAAGAAAGAAATTGGCTGGAGCATAAGAAGTATTGGCTCTATTGCACAAAAAAAGTTGGAGAAGTTCTTGTATGCAAGAATATCCCCAACTTTTTATTTTATAAATCAGTTATCTCTTACTTTGTAGCGACGTTAAGCTGTGCGTCCACCTCATCGAGGATTCGCTTAACGAACTCATCCTTGGTCATAGTGGCCTGCTCGCCACCACCCTGCTTACGCATAGCAACGAGACCCTCAGCAGCCTCCTTCTCGCCAACGACAACCATATACGGGATACGGCTCAACTCGTTATCACGAATCTTACGGCCAATCTTCTCGTTACGGTCGTCAACGATTGCTCTTACGCCGGCGTTGTCGAAGTAAGCCTGAAGCTCCTTGGCATAGTCGTTATACTTCTCTGAGATAGGCAGAATGGCCACCTGGTCAGGAGTAAGCCACAACGGGAAGTGACCGGCTGTGTGCTCGATGAGCACGGCTGTGAAGCGCTCCAATGAACCGAACGGTGCACGGTGGATCATCACCGGAGTCTTCTTGGTGTTGTCCTCATCTGTATACTCCAGCTTGAAACGCTGCGGGAGATTGTAGTCCACCTGGATGGTACCAAGCTGCCAACGGCGTCCGATAGCGTCCTTAACCATGAAGTCGAGCTTAGGACCGTAGAATGCAGCCTCGCCAACCTCCTCACGAACCTCAAGACCCTTCTCACGGCAAGCCTCACGGATGGCGTTCTCGCTCTCTGCCCAAATCTCCTCAGAACCGATATACTTCTCGGTATCCTTCGGATCGTGGAGCGAAATCTGAGCCTCATAGTTGTCGAATCCGAAGATGCTGAACACCTTGAGGATGATGTCGATGATGTTCTCAAACTCCTGCCTTACCTGATCTGGACGTACAAAGAGGTGAGCGTCGTCCTGTGTGAACGTGCGGACACGTGTCAGACCGTGAAGCTCACCACTCTTTTCATAGCGGAATACTGTACCGAACTCTGCGATACGGAGAGGAAGGTCCTTGTAAGAACGCGGCTTGCGGGCGAAAACCTCGCAATGGTGAGGACAGTTCATCGGCTTGAGCATATACTCCTCGTCCTCCTCCGGTGTATGAATGGGCTGGAAAGCGTCCTTGCCATAGTGAGCATAGTGGCCCGATGTGACGTAGAGGCTCTTGCCGCCGATACCCGGAGTGATAACCTCCTGATAGTTGTACGGCTTGAGGAGTTTGCGGAGAAGTTCCTGCAGACGCAGACGGAGGTCTGTGCCCTTAGGCAGCCAGATGGGAAGACCCTTACCCACACGATCAGAGAACATGAAGAGCTCCATCTCCTTACCGATCTTACGATGGTCGCGCTTCTTGGCCTCCTCGAGCATTACGAGATACTCATCGAGCATCTTCTTTTTCGGGAATGAGATGCCGTAAATACGGGTCATCTGCTCGCGCTTAGCATCGCCACGCCAGAAAGCACCAGCCACGCTTGTGATCTTCACAGCCTTGATAAGGCCTGTGTTGAGCAAGTGCGGGCCACGACAAAGGTCGGTGAAGTTGCCCTGGGTATATGTAGTGATGGTTCCATCCTCAAGGTCAAGGTCGATGTGCTCACACTTGTAAGTCTGACCATCAGCCTTAAACTCCTCAAGAGCGTCGGTCTTTGAAACCTCACGGCGAACAACCGGCTCGTTCTTCTTGGCAAGCTCCATCATCTTTGCCTCAATCTTTCCGAAGTCATTCTCGGAAATGACCTGTCCTTCTGCCGGCATTACGTCGTAGAAGAAGCCGTTCTCAACTGCTGGACCGAAGCCGAACTGAATGCCAGGATAGAGTTCCTGAAGCGCTTCTGCGAGCAGGTGGGCTGATGTGTGCCAGAATGTGTGCTTGCCCTCCTCGTCCTCAAACTTGTAGAGAGCGATGGTAGAGTCCTCCTCGATGGGACGGTTCAGCTCTACTGTCTCACCATTTACACCGCAAGATACAACGTTGCGAGCGAGAGCCGGTGAGATGCTCTCGGCGATTTGTAACCCCGTTACGCCCTTTTCGTACTCACGAACAGAGCCATCCGGAAATGTGATTTTAACCATAACAAATTAGTTTATTAATCGATATCTTTGCAAAGGTACAATAAATTATTAGTATAATTCGATGATTTTACGTAATTTTGCAAGCAAGAATTAAAATACAATTTATCAAATAACAAATAAATGGAACTGATTAAGAAATACTTCCCCAACATAACCGACAAGCAGGCGGAACAGTTCGGCAAGCTGAAGGAGCTTTACGACGACTGGAACAGTAAGATAAACGTGATTTCGAGAAAGGACATGGACAACTTCTACGAGCATCACGTGCTTCACTCGCTTGCCATCGCTCACGAGATTAAGTTCAGGGACGGTTCGAAGATTCTCGATCTTGGTACAGGTGGCGGATTCCCTGGAATCCCCCTCGCCATAATGTTCCCGCAATGTCAGTTCAAGATGATCGACCGTACTGGAAAGAAGATTCTCGTGGTGAACGAGGTGGCTAAGGCGCTTGGATTGGAGAATGTGAAAGCGGAGCAGCTTTCTGGCGAAGAGGAAAAGGGAAAGTACGACTTCGTGGTGAGTCGCGCCGTAATGCCCCTACCAGACCTTGTGAAGATAATAAAGAAGAACGTCGACCATAAGCGTCAGCAGAACTCGTTGCCTAACGGACTGATTTGTCTGAAGGGTGGCGACCTCAACAACGAGACAAGACCATTTAAGAATATCGTCAGCATGACTGACATCCATGACATGTTTGACGAGGAGTGGTTCAAGGAGAAATATCTGATATATCTGCCCTTATAAATCATTAATCAAGAAAAAGAAAAAAATGCTTAATATAGAGACCTTCACATGCAACATGTTGCAGGAGAACTGCTACGTGGTTAGCGACGACACCAAGGAATGCGTCATCATCGACTGCGGAGCTTATTATGAGGAAGAGAAGCTTGCTATCGAAAAATACATAAAGGAGAACGGACTTACCCCAAAGCACCTTATAGCCACACACGGCCACCTCGACCATAACTTCGGCGACGCATTCATTACCAGCACGTTCGGTATTCCACTCGAAATAGATAGCTCGGATGAGGAATACGTGAAAGCCGCAGACAAGCAGGCTGCACTCTTCGGAATGACGCTTGACGAACCTATCGTGACTGACATCAAGACCTTCCATGCCGGCGAGCATATCCTTTTCGGCAATCACGACATCGAAGTGATAGAGACGCCGGGACACTCTATGGGTTCGGTGGTACTCTACATCAAGGACGAGAAGGTGGCTTTCACGGGCGACACGCTCTTCCGCGGCTCCATCGGACGTACAGACTTTGAGGGTGGCAGCATGCTTATGATTATCCAGAGCCTAAGAATGTTCGTACAGTTCCCTGACGACATTACTCTCCTGCCGGGACACGGACAGAAGACAACGATGGGATATGAGTTGGCACACAATCCGTATCTGGACAGATAAGAAGCCAAAACTTTCAAAAAAGTTTAGAAGTTAGAGAAGTTAAAGAGTTGAGATTGAAAACAGAAAAGATAATCTTAGGTATCGACCCCGGTACGAACGTCATGGGCTATGCAGTCTTGCGCGTAATCGGTAATAAAGCAGAGAAGGTTTGCATGGGCGTAATTGACATGCGCAAATGCTCTGACCCCTACCTGCGTCTGGGCAAAATTTATGCGCAAGTGACGGAGGTCATTGACCAATATCTGCCGGACGAGATGGCAATCGAAGCGCCTTTCTTCGGTAAGAACGTACAGTCGATGCTGAAGCTTGGAAGGTCGCAGGGAGTGGCCATCGCAGCAGCCGTCAATCATAGCGTTCCCATCCACGAATATGCCCCTATGAAGATAAAGATGGCAATTACCGGCCAGGGACAGGCTTCTAAGGAGCAAGTGGCGGAGATGCTGAAAAGATTACTCCGACTGGACACAGAGGAAATGCCTAAGCTGATGGACGCAACGGACGCTATGGGCGTGGCTTACTGCCACTTCATGCAAGCCGGAAATCCAGTCACCACAACCCACTACCGGGGATGGAAGGACTTTGTGAACAAAAACAAGGACCGACTAAGCGAGAACGGACATTAAACAACAAAGAAATAACGAAACACACGGGATTATGAAGAAAATCGTATTTATGATGGTGGCGATGCTGACAGTCGCCATCAACTCGCAAGGACAAGAAATATACAAGGAGGTGAAGCACATTCAGGAGAGCGCAGAAGCACTTGCAAACGACACGACAAAGAATCTCGAGTCGCGCAAGATTGCCTGCTTCAAGTATGATGCCATTTATTACCTCATCGACAAGGCAACCGTGGAACCCACATTCACAGAATACGAATTGGGCTTACAGACTGACGCCATGATAGAGTTTGTGAATTACTTCGTGGCCCGTCTCAAGGTTACGGACAAGGCTAAGGACAAGGATCTGCTGAAGGCTAAGTTTAAGGCTGCCACAATAAACAACTCATTGTTTAACGACATGGACAAGGAACTGGTTTACGGATACGTGGACAACGACAAGTTCATAACGCAGTTCTCGCTTGATACTGACTGGGTGAAGGCATTGGAGGAAGTGAAGAAAAAGTAATGCCCATAAGAGAAAATAGTTAAACAATTAAATTCAAAAAAAGCGGACGATACAACTATAAAAGTGTATCGTCCGCTTTTTGTCTTTATTACATTATTCTGCCTTTCGAAAGAGAAGCCTTATGCTCCCTTTATCATATTGAGGAAATACTGGTGCACACGAACATCGTCGTTGAGTTCTGGATGGAACGCCGTAACCAACTGGTTGCCTTGTCTTGCGGCAACGATGTGTCCGCCGACCTCAGCAAGAATCTCAGCGTCACCTTCCACCTTATTAATATAAGGCGCTCTGATGAATGTCATCGGGATGTCCTCACCAACGCCGTTCATCTTGTCCTCCGTATAGAAGCTGCCAAGCTGACGACCATAAGCATTGCGACATACGTCGATGTCCATAGTGGAAATACGGTCGAAAGACTGTCCTTCCACCTTCTTTGCCAGAAGGATAAGTCCGGCACATGTGCCGAATACGGGAAGTCCGTTACGGATGTCGTTTCTGACGGACTCGAGCAAGCCCAAGTCCTTCAGAAGCTTCAGTTGCACAGTACTCTCGCCTCCAGGAATCACAAGACCGTCCTTGGGCTGATCCCAGTCAGACAACTGGCGAATCTCGAAGGTTTCGGCTCCAAGACGCTCCAGCATCATCTCGTGCTCAATGAAGGCACCTTGTAATGCTAATACTGCTATTCTCATTTCTTACTTGCCTCTCTCGGCCATAAGAACCTCGATCTCGTGCTCGTTGATGCCGACCATAGCCTCGCCGAGATCCTCAGAAAGCTCAGCAAGCATCTTGGCATCGTTGAAGTTTGTAACGGCCTGAACGATAGCTCTTGCACGCTTCTCAGGATTGCCACTCTTGAAGATACCAGAACCTACGAATACACCCTCAGCACCAAGCTGCATCATAAGAGCAGCGTCAGCAGGTGTAGCGACACCACCGGCAGCGAAGTTTACGACGGGAAGCTTGCCGTTCTCGTGTACGTACTTCACCAAGTCGTAGGGAACCTGAAGCTGCTTAGCAGCCTCATAGAGCTCGTCCTCTGACATAGATGTGAGACGACGTATCTCGCTCTGCATCATACGCATGTGGCGAACAGCCTGTACAACGTCGCCAGTTCCCGGCTCACCCTTTGTACGAATCATAGTGGCACCCTCAGCGATACGGCGCAAAGCCTCGCCAAGATTGCGTGCTCCACACACAAAGGGGACCTCGAACTTGTTCTTGTCGATATGGTAAACATCGTCAGCGGGAGAGAGAACCTCGCTCTCGTCGATGTAGTCGATTTCGATAGCCTGCAGAATCTGAGCCTCTGCGAAGTGGCCGATACGGCACTTAGCCATAACTGGGATTGAAACTGCCTCCTGAATGCCCTTAATCATCTTAGGGTCGCTCATACGAGATACGCCACCAGCAGCACGGATGTCTGCGGGGATACGCTCGAGTGCCATAACTGCACATGCACCAGCTGCTTCAGCGATGCGAGCCTGCTCAGGTGTAGTAACGTCCATAATTACACCGCCCTTGAGCATCTGTGCCAAGTTGCGGTTCAGTGTTTGTCTGTTTTCAGTCATAATGTTTGTTAATAAATATCGTTTATGTTATACAATCTTGTATCTAATGCGGAATGAACGCTTCATCTCGTCCCAGTTGGTTCCAAGCATTACAAACTTGCCAATCTGTGAGGTGGAACGTACATGTTTTCCAAGACAGGGGCAGACATCATAGTCGCCGATACGCACCAGGCGAAGCTTCTCGGAAGCATCAGCCGGCAGACGGTCAAGCTTGACATCCGCAGGAATGTGGTCTCTGTCGACAACCTCGTAGGTAACTGGAAGGTCTTCAGCGATAAGCTGGTTCATGCGGTCCTCTATCTCCTTCTCCTCCTTGCGTGAGGGCTTGTGATCGAGGATGAAGCTTATCTTGCTCTTCTTACGCTCTATATGAGCGTTGCGCGAGCGCTCACATCCGAACATTCTGATCATCGTCTGATTGAGGAGATGTTCGGCTGTATGAGCAGGAGGAAACTCTTCCTTGTTATGCTCATTGAAGACAATATCTGTATCCATACTCAAATTGAATTTAAATATTCTACAATCGTGTCCACTTACATTCACCAGTACGAAATCGTCATTCTTGAAGTCGGCAGTCATTCTTCCGCCACCCAGCATATCTTCAGCCTCAACAGCCTTATGCGGAATGCCGAGGAAATCAAATGCATGTGATGGGATGACCACCTTGCATGTTATATCCTCGTCTGCGAAATTGGCTACCACCAACATCATTTCGTCATTTGCCTTACGGAGGAAAGCATATTGTCTTGAGGCAAAATGCCCATTGACATACATAAGGTCGAAGAACTGACCTTCGCTTACAGCCTTCTCCTTGCTGGCGATTTGGAGTATGCGGGTATAAAGAGCGTCAAGTCTTGCCTCGTCTTCTGACAGGCTGTTATCGACGTATGCTCTATATAATGACGGTACTGTCCAATAGTCGAAGATGGTGGTGCGTCCGTCCTTGCCGCTGAATCCCTCTGCGTCCATGCCTCTCTCGCCATACTCCTGACCCGCATAAACCATAAACGGATTGGAGCGCATCAGAGTGTTTACGACGAAAGCCGGATAAGCGCGGAAAGCGTCGCCTGCAAAGAAATCGCTTGCTACGCGTTGCTCGTCGTGATTCTCCAGGAAATACAGCATATGGTCGTGGATGGGGTCAACCCATTGCCAGGCTGTTGTTATCTGGGATGTGGGGCTGTTGCCGCAAATCACGTTACGCATAGTGTCGTACATGCCCACCTTATCATAAAGATAATCAAAGCCTGCGTCAACATAATGGCGATACTCCATGGGGTTATAGACCTCCGCAACGAACAGTATAGACGGATAAGCACGCTTTACGCTACCGATAGCCCAATTCCAGAAAGCAGGCGGCACCATCTCTGCCATGTCGCAACGGAAACCGTCTACGCCCTTTGACGCCCAAAAAAGTAAGATTGATAACATCTTTTTCCAGGTATCAGGTGTAGGTTCGAAGTGTTCGGATCTTCCGCCGGCATCACAATAGTCTATGCCATAATTCAGTTTTACTGTTTCATACCAGTCGTTCTTTCCAGGACGGGCATCGAAGTGGTCATTACCCGTTGCTTTGGCTGGATATTCTGTGTACGGAGTGTCTTCTCCGCCGTAGAGGTCGATATCAGGACGAAACTCCTCGCCTACGCAATAATAGAAATTATTGTCGCGGTTGAAGGAATGGTCCTTATTGTCATCAGCTCCAAGATCTGCCACACCTTCCGGCTTGGCTATCGACTTGTACTGACGTGCCACATGGTTGGGAACAAAGTCGATGATGACCTTCAGTCCGTTAGCATGACTGCGCTTAAGCAGCTGCTCGAACTCCGTCATACGCTTGTCTACATTCTCCGCCAAGTCTGGATCGACGTCGTAATAGTCGGTTATGGCATAAGGCGAACCTGCCTTTCCTTTCACGATAGCAGGATGCTGGCGCGGAATGCCATAAGAGGTGTAGTCTGTAGATGTGGTGTGACGGATGATTCCCGTATACCATACATGGGTGTATCCCTTGCCTCGGATTTGTTTTAGTACTTTATCGTCAAAGAAGTTCATCTTTCCGCAACCATTCTCGGCAATCGTGCCATCGAACTTATTGTTGTTGACACGGTTACCGAAAAGGCGGGTGAACACTTGATAAATAAGTATTTTCTCTTTGGCCATAATATCTTTAAGCGATACCGTGAGCTGCCACAGTCTTGTCGATGCGGCCGATCATACCCTGAAGGGCCTTGCCCGGTCCACATTCTGTGAAGTCGTCTGCTCCATCCTTAATCATATTCTTCACACTTGAAGTCCAGCGTACGCTGCTTGTCAGCTGTGCGATGAGGTTGGCCTTAATCTCTGAAGGATCTGTATGAGGCAGTCCGTCTACGTTCTGATATACGGGGCAAAGAGGAGCCGAGAATGTTGTAGCCTGAATAGCCTTCTCCAATTCTTCCTTAGCGGGCTGCATAAGCGGAGAGTGGAAAGCGCCGCCAACCTTAAGAGGCAGAGCACGCTTTGCGCCGGCTGCCTTCAGCTTCTCGCAAGCAGCGTTAATGGCATCCATATTGCCGCTGATAACCAGCTGGCCGGGGCAGTTATAGTTTGCAGCAACGACAACATTGCCCTCTGTGCTTACCTCAGCACATGTCTGCTCTATCACTTCGTCAGAAAGACCGATGACAGCAGCCATTGTTCCGGGAGCAGCCTCGCAAGCCTTCTGCATTGCCATAGCACGAGCATAAACCAGCTTCAGACCGTCCTCGAATGAAACAGCACCTGCAGCCACCAAAGCTGACAGCTCACCAAGTGAGTGTCCTGCTACCATTGCGGGCTTAAACTCGTCGCCGAGGCAGATGGCAGAAATTACGCTATGAAGGAAAACGGCAGGCTGTGTCACCTTGGTCTCCTTAAGCTGCTCATCTGTGCCGTCAAACATTATATCTGTAATACGGAAGCCAAGGATTTCGTTGGCTTTCTCGAAAAGATTCTTTGCTGTCTCGTTAGACTCGTACAGGTCTTTGCCCATTCCGACAAACTGTGAACCCTGTCCTGGAAAAACAAATGCTTTCATATAATTTTTTATTCTTTTATAATTATAATATATGTTTCTTCTTTGCAAAGGTAGTGAAAATCGCGCATAAAAGCTAAACTTTATCCACTATTTTAATTACCTTTGCGCTAAAATAGCGAATAATGAGAAATAGAATATTACTTACATTATTAATATTGGCTTTTAGTTCACTCGTTTCCACCCCTAATTTGAGCGCACAGCCTAAGTGGAACTCGGTTTACCAGAACTATATCGACCAATACAAAGACCTTGCCATAGAGCAGATGCTGCGTTATAACATACCTGCAAGCATCACCTTAGCACAGGGCTTGCTGGAGAGTGGCGCAGGACGCAGCCAGCTGACACGTTCCGGCAACAATCATTTCGGAATAAAGTGTCATGGATGGAAAGGCAGACGAACTTATCATGACGACGACGCAGCGGGCGAATGCTTCCGCGCTTACGACAACGCCAAGCAGAGCTACGAGGACCACAGCAAGTTTCTCAGCACGCAGCAGCGCTACTCGCGTCTGTTCGCCCTCTCGCGTACAGATTATAAAGGTTGGGCTAAGGGGCTCAAGCAATGTGGATATGCCACTAATCCGAATTATGCCTCACAGCTCATTCAGATAATAGAGGTATACAGGCTCAATCTGTATGACAAAGCCACCAGCTACGACCGCTTCATGGCGCACCACTCGGCTGAGGACCGACCCGGACCTGACGGAACATATCATATAATCAAGTATTACAACAAGAACTATTATGTGATTGCAAAGGACGGCGACACGTTCAAGTCGTTAAGCAAGGAGCTTGGTATTTCCGTCCGAAAACTGGCGAAGTATAACGAACGCTCTCGCAAAGACCGTCTGGAGGTCGGCGACATCATCTACCTCAAGAAGAAGCGCAAGAAAGCCACAAAGAACTACAAGGACAAATTCCACGTGGTTAAGGCTAACGAAAGCATGTACACCATATCTCAGAAATACGGCATACGTCTGAAGAGCCTCTATGACAAGAACAATCTTCCGCCGTACTATCAGATAAATGTGGGCGACAAGCTTCTAATATATTAATGTATATAAGGAAAACTTTCGGAAACAATACAATCAATAAAAAAACAAATCAATATGAAGAAAATCTTAACAACATTGGCACTCGTGCTTACCACGCTTTGCGCAAGCGCCAAAGGTCAGAACATCCCTGTATTCGCATGGTCGGGATGGGGAGACAACACAACTGAGAAATCGCTTACTGCTGACTTCAAGGCTTGGAAGAAGCATGGCGTTACCGGTGTATGCATCAATGCAGGAATGGACACAGAGAAGATCCGTACGGCTGCAAAGGTGGCTCAGAAGGTGGGTCTGGAATATCATGCTTGGGTGCCCACTATGGTTCAGGGCGGCAAGCCGAAGAGCTGGTATACTGTAAACCGTCTCGGCCAGTCGGCTTATGACGATCAGGCTTACGTGCCTTACTACACCACTCTCGACCCCCGCAACGAAGACGTGAAGCGTTTCCTTGTCGAGAAGTTTCAGGAGATTGCCACCATCCCTGGCGTCGACTATGTTCAGCTCGACTATATCCGTTATGCTGACGTCATCCTTGCTCGCGGTCTTTGGGACAAGTATGGTCTTAACATGAACGGCGAATATGCCAAAGCTGACTATTGCTACTGCCACGATTGCGTCGAGGCTTTCAAGAAGCAGAGCGGCATAGACATCACAAAGGTTTGCGACCCGTCGAAGATAAAGGAGTGGGCACAGTTCCGTTGCGACGCTGTTACTGCTCTTGTTAACAGCATCTCTGACGCCGTACACGCAAAGGGCAAGAAGATTAGCGCTGACGTTTTCCCCGGACCGAAGAGCTATGCAGAATGGATGGTTCGCCAGCAGTGGGATAAGTGGAAACTGGACGCTGTCTTCCCCATGAACTATAACGACTTCTACATGGAGCCTGCTGCTTGGGTTGGCAAGGTGACGAAGGAAGAGGCTGAAGCCATCAAGGGCAAGAACACATTATTATATAGTGGTATCTTCATCTGCCATGACTGGCGCCACAAGGACAAGGTAGTGGATCCCGAGAACTCAGGATTGCTTCCTTCCGAAATAGCAGAGGCTGTAGAGTCATCTATGGAAGCCGGAGCTAACGGCATCAGCATCTTCACTCCCAACGACATGACAGAAGAGCATTGGGCTGAGCTGGAGAAGGTACTGAAGAAGCTTCAGAAATAATAACATGAAACTATAAAAAAGCGGAGGTCTCACTCATCAAAGTGACCTCCGCTTTTTTATTATAGTATTGAATCTAAAGCGAGTTCATATACTCCGCACACATTTCAGCGCATCTCTCGCCGTCCACGCCTGCCGACACGATGCCGCCAGCATAGCCTGCTCCTTCTCCGCAAGGGAAGAGTCCGCTTATACGTACATGCTGCAGCGTATCCTTGTCGCGGACAATGCGTACCGGCGACGAAGTACGGGTCTCGGTGGCTATCAGAAGGGCGTCGTTGGTAAGGAAGCCGTGCGACATCTTGCCGAACTTCCTGAATCCTTCCTGAAGGCGCTTGCCCACCTGCTTCGGCAACCAGAAATGCAAGGGCGACGACACAAGTCCGGAAGCATAGCTCGACTTCGGCAGGTCATACGACAGGCGTCCGTTCACGAAGTCTGCCATACGTTGCGCCGGAGCCGTCTGCTTCATGTTGCCCTGCTGCCAGCAGTTGCGCTCCAGCTGTTCCTGGAAGTGCATTACGCGCAGCGGGTCAGCCTCGTCTCCTGCCACGTCTTCCGGTCGTGTCTCCACCACCATTCCGCTGTTCGACCATTGTGTGCCGCGATTGCTCGGGCTCATGCCGTTCACCACGATCTGCTCCTTGTCCGTAGCGGCAGGGATGACAAATCCTCCAGGGCACATACAGAATGAGTAGACACCACGTCCTTCCACCTGCGTCACGAAGCTGTATTCGGCAGCAGGCAGGTATTTGCCCCTGCCCTCCTTCGAGTGATATTGTATCTGGTCAATAAGATGCGAGGGATGTTCCAGTCGTACACCCACGGCTATGCCCTTCGCCTCTATCTCCACCTTTGCTTCTGCCAGATAGCGATAGACGTCACGTGCGGAATGCCCCGTTGCCAATATCACCGGACCGCGATAAGTCTCTTCCGCGCCGTTCACAAGGTTTACGGCTTCCACGCCTGTCACCTTGTCGCCTTCTATCAGCATTCGCGTCATCTTGGTCTGGAAGTGCACCTCTCCTCCGCATCTCAATATGGTCTCTCTCATATTCTCTATCACCTTCGGCAGTTTGTCCGTGCCGATATGTGGATGAGCGTCGGCAAGGATAGCCGTGGAGGCCCCGTGCTGGCAGAATACGTTAAGGATTTTCTCCGTGCTGCCACGCTTCTTTGATCGTGTATAGAGCTTGCCGTCCGAATAAGCGCCGGCTCCACCTTCTCCAAAGCAATAATTGCTCTCTGCGTCCACAGCCTGGTTTTTCTTTATATTGGCAAGGTCTACCTTACGGTCTCTCACGTTCTTTCCACGCTCCAAGACTATCGGGCGCAGTCCTAACTCTATAAGGCGAAGCGAAGCGAACAGTCCGCCAGGACCCTCGCCCACCACTATGACAGCCGGCTTGCCGCTCACGTCGCCATATTCCGTAACCACATAAGCGTCGTCCTCCGGCATTTCGTTGATGTAGAGCCTTACCGTGAGGTTGATGAATATCTTGCGCTGTCTGGCGTCTATGCTTCGTTTCAGCACGCGTACTGCGTTTATCGTACGTATGTCTATGCCGCGGTCTTCAGCCACAAAACGCTTGATGTTCTGCTCGCTTGAGGCCACCACGGGAAGGACACGTACCTGTATTTCCTGTATCATTCTTCTTTGATTATGTTTCCTGTTATTATAATTCGTAGCGCAAAATTACGCAAATTCAGACAATTATACTTGAATTTACAACCTAAAATTTGTAAGATACGTTTATTATTCGTAGATTTACTGACTCTTAACAATAACAAAACAAATCAATATGAACACCATAAATCCGTTTTCGCGTCCGCTATACGTGATGCTCAAGCCCGTTGGCGCCGCCTGCAACCTACGATGCCATTACTGTTATTACCTTGAAAAAGCCTGCCTTTATAAGGACTCATCCAAGCGTGTGCTGAGCGAGGAAATGCTCGATCAGTTTACTAAGGAATACATCGAGGCTCAGACCATGAACGATGTCCTCTTCACGTGGCACGGCGGCGAACCTCTCATGCGTCCCCTCTCATTCTATCGCAAGGCTCTGGAGCTTCAGAATAAGTACGGTCGCGGACGCAACATCTCTAACGTCATCCAGACCAACGGCACGCTGCTTACCGACGAATGGTGCCGATTCCTGCATGAAAACAACTGGCTTGTGGGCGTATCCATAGACGGCCCGCAGGAGTTTCATGACGAGTATCGCCGTACGGCAAGCGGAGGTCCTTCGTGGGCAAAGGTGATGCGTGGCATACAGCTGCTCAACAAGCACCACGTGGAATGGAACGCCATGGCGGTGGTCAACGACTTCAATGCCGACTACCCTCTCGACTTCTATCATTTCTTCAAGGAAATGGGATGCCGATTCATTCAGATTACGCCCGTTGTGGAGCGCATGGTCAATCATGCTGACGGCAGACACCTTGCCACCCTTACTGACGACGCCACAGCTCCCGTTACCGATTTCTCTGTTACGCCGGAGCAATGGGGACGTTTCCTCTGCGCCATCTTCGATGAGTGGGTGCGTAATGATGTAGGCCAGACTTACGTCGAGCTCTTCGACTGCATCCTTGCCAACTGGGTGGGCGTCACGCCGGGCATCTGCGTCTATGCCAAGGAATGCGGCCATGCCGGCATTATGGAATTCAACGGCGACGTCTATTCCTGCGACCACTTCGTCTTCCCCGAATACCGCCTCGGCAACATCCGCGAGAAGACCATCACGGAAATGCTCTACGGCGAACAGCAACAGCAGTTCAGCCGTCTCAAGAGCCAGTCGCTGCCAAAGGAATGCAAGGAGTGTGAATGGGAGTTTGCCTGCCACGGCGAATGCCCCAGAACCCGCTTCATAAAGGACGTCTACGGCAATCCCGGCAAAAACTATCTCTGCGAGGGTTACCGCATGTTCTTCCGTCACATAGCCCCATACATGGACTTCATGAAGAAGGAATATATGAATCAGCGACCACCCTCTAACGTCATGCAGCATATCCAGGAAATAGAAGACAGCAGAAAGTAACCGTGAGGTTTTTTTATTGACAAAAGTTCACTTTTTCTTAGATTTTTATTTGCATAAAATATATTTTTCGTAAATTTGCCGACACTTTATCCAACTTTATGTTACGACACGGCGCTGTATCGCCCCGCTGCCGTGCAGTATTAACAAGCAGACCGAGGTATCCCTCCCATGCCTCTCCCGTAATGAGGATTGGGAAGAAGCCAGTCTGGCTGCACCCGCTAGCCACAGCGCCGAAACATAACCGCCTCCCTTGTATGGAGGCATTAACCATAGAACAAGAGAAAATGAAAGTAATGAAGTTTGGCGGAACCTCAGTAGGTTCCGTCGAGAGCATCCTTAGCCTTAAGGCTATCGTAGAGAAAGAGGCTCAGCAGCAGCCGGTAATCATCGTAGTAAGCGCACTTGGAGGTATAACTGACAAGCTCCTTGCCACCTCTCAGCTCGCCGTAAAGGGAGACGAGGCATGGAAAGACGAGTTTCAGGCCATGGTAGACCGTCATCATAAGATGATTGACACCATCATTACAGACCCCAAAAAGCGTGAGACGCTCTTCAATGTCGTCGACTCGCTATTCGAGCAGCTACGCTCCATCTATTTCGGAGTGTTCCTCGTGCACGACCTTTCCAAGAAAACGCAGGACGCCATTGTCAGCTACGGTGAACGCCTCAGTTCCAACATCGTTGCCACACTCGTAAAAGGTGCCAAGTGGTTCGACTCAAGGGAATTTATCAAGACCATGCAGAAGAACCATAAGAATACGCTCGACTCAGACCTTACTTGCCGACTGGTGAAGCGCACGTTCAGCGACCTTCCACGCATTTCTCTCGTTCCAGGTTTTATAAGCATGGACCGCGACACCAACGAGACCACAAATCTCGGACGTGGCGGATCTGACTATACGGCTGCCATCATTGCTGCAGCCCTCGATGCAGACATTCTTGAGATCTGGACAGACGTAGACGGATTCATGACCGCCGATCCTCGTGTCATCAAGACTGCCTACACCATTAATGAGCTTAGCTATATAGAGGCGATGGAGCTTTGCAATTTCGGCGCAAAGGTCATCTATCCCCCTACCATCTATCCCGTCTGCGTGAAGAACATCCCCATCCGCGTCAAGAACACATTCAATCCTGACGCCAAGGGCACCATCATAAAGGCTAAGATTGCCAACGATGACAAGCCCATCAAGGGCATCTCCAGCATCAGCGGCACCACCCTCATCACCGTCACAGGACTCTCCATGGTGGGCGTCATCGGTGTCAACCGTCGTATATTCACGGCACTTGCCGACAACGGCATCAGCTGCTTCATGGTGTCGCAGGCTTCATCTGAGAACTCCACGTCCATCGGTGTACGCGATCAGGACGAAGCAGCTGCCGTGGAAGTGCTCAACGGCGAGTTTGCCAAGGAGATTGAGACAGGAGCCATGTTCCCCATGCACGCCGAAAAGGGCCTTGCCACAATAGCCGTCGTGGGAGAGAACATGAAGCATACGCCGGGCATTGCAGGAAAGCTCTTCGGCACACTCGGACGTAGCGGCATCAGCGTCATTGCATGTGCGCAGGGTGCTTCGGAGACCAACATCTCCTTCGTCGTAGACAGCAAGTATCTGCGCAAGGCGCTCAACGCCATACACGACTCGTTCTTCCTTTCCGAATATAAGGTGCTCAATCTCTTCGTATGCGGCGTAGGAACCGTCGGCGGACAACTCCTCCAGCAGATTCACGACCAGTATGAGGAACTGAAGCGCACCAAGCGTCTGAAGCTCAACGTAGTAGGAATAGCCACATCCAAGAAAGCCATCTTCAACCGTGACGGCATCGACCTCACCTGTTATAAGCAGCTCCTTGACGAGGCTCCTATCAGCACGGACAAGCAGCTGAGCGACGAAATAATCGGCATGAACATCTTCAATAGCGTGTTTGTGGACTGCACCGCCAGCAAGGACGTGGCTCTGCTCTATCAGGAGTTTCTCTCACACAACATCTCCGTGATAGCCGCCAACAAGATAGCCGCGTCATCGTCTTACGACAACTACATCCGACTGAAGGAGACTGCACTCGCACGTGGCGTGCTTTTCCGTTACGAGACCAACGTGGGAGCCGGACTCCCCATCATCGGAACCATCAACGACCTGCGCAATTCGGGCGACAGCATACTCAAGATTGAGGCGGTACTTAGCGGTACGCTCAACTTCATCTTCAACGAACTATCCGCTGACGTCAGCTTCTCCGAAGCCGTTCGCCGTGCCAAGGAAATGGGTTACAGCGAGCCCGACCCACGCATCGACCTTTCCGGAAAGGACGTCATACGCAAGCTCGTGATTCTCGCACGTGAGGCAGGATATAAGGTGGAGAAGACGGACGTGGAGAAACATCTATTCATTCCTGACCACTTCTTCGAAGGAAGCATTGACGACTTCTGGAAAGACCTGCCCAGCCTTGACGCCGACTTCGAAGCTCGCCGCCGACAGCTGGAGGCAGAAGGCAAGCGCTGGCGCTTCGTTGCCACCTTCGATCATGGCCGCACTTCCGTGGCGCTGAAGGAGGTAGACCGCAACCATCCTTTCTATAATCTTGAGGGCAGCAACAACGTCGTTTCCCTCACCACCGAGCGTTATCGCGAATATCCCATGCTCATCCAGGGCTACGGAGCAGGAGCGAGCGTTACAGCTGCCGGAGTGTTTGCCAACATCATGTCCATAGCAAACATCTAAGGCATCGCAAACAATTAGGAAGCGTATTTTTCCCTTAATATTGTTTCGCCTATGAAACACATCATCATTCTTGGTGACGGCATGGCTGACCATGCCGTCCATCGGCTTGGTGGCAAGACTCTCCTTGAGTATGCCGCCACTCCCAACATGGACGCCATCGCCCGCCTCGGACGTACCGGACGTCTCATCACAGTTCCTGACGGCTTCCTCCCGGGAAGCGAAGTGGCAAACGCCACCATCCTCGGTTACGACATGCACGAAGTGTATGAAGGACGCGGCCCGCTTGAGGCAGCCTCCATAGGCTACGACATGCGCGATGACGACCTTGCCCTCAGATGCAACATAATCTGCCTTGCTGACGGCGTCATACGCAATCATCACGGCGGACATCTCACCACCGAAGACAGCGAAGAGCTTATCAGCCTCCTCAACGAACGCCTCGGTTCGCCCAACGTCACCTTCGTAAAAGGCATACAGTATCGTCATCTGCTCGTCATCCGTGGAGGCAACAAGCACATAGTCTGCGCCCCGCCACACGACCATCCCAACGAACCTTGGGCGTCACTTCTCGTACGTCCAGAGGAAGGCTATGAGGAAGAGGCGCAGCCCACAGCCGACCTTATCAACGACCTTATCGTAAAGTCACAGGAGGTGCTTGCCGAAGCTCCGCTCAACGTGGCACGCCGACGTGACGGCCATGACGAGGCCAACAGCATCTGGCCATGGGGAGGAGGCTATCGTCCCAAGATGCTCACACTTCAGCAGATGTATCCTGAGATACAGCACGGCGACGTCATTTCAGCTGTCGACCTCATACGTGGCATCGGACATTACGCCGGGCTACATAACATCGTCCTCCCGGGTGCCACCGGACTTGCCAATACCGACTATGAAGGCAAGGCACGTGCTGCCCTCGAAGCCCTCCGCAAGGACGACTTCGTATTCCTCCACGTGGAAGCCAGCGACGAAGCAGGACACGACGGCGACCTGCAGCTGAAGCTGCAGACCATCGAAAACCTCGACCGACGCATCGTGGGCCCCATCTTCAAGGAGATAAGCAGCTGGAGCGAGCCTGTATGCATAGCCGTAATGCCTGACCATCCCACACCCGTAGAGATTCGCACCCACGTAAAAGAGCCCGTACCCTTCGCCCTATGGTATCCCGGCATCATCCCCGACAACGTACAGACTTACAGCGAAGTAAGCTGCGTAAACGGCAGCTACGGCATGCTGCGCCTAACAGAATTTATGCAGAAGTTTATGAGCATAAATTAAAAATTAATAATTAATGAAGTACTACAGCACCAACCATACCGCCCCTCTTGCCTCCCTACATGAGGCAGTCGTAAGAGGTCTTGCCCCCGACCGTGGACTTTACATGCCAGAGCGCATCCGTAAGTTGCCAGCAGAGTTTTTCGACCACATAGACAGCATGTCCTTTCAGGAGATTGCCTACCACGTGGCTGATGCATTCTTCGGAGAGGACATCCCCGCAGACAGACTCAAGCAGATAGTTTATGACACACTCTCCTTTCCCTGTCCTGTAAAGCCCGTAGAAGACCGCATCTTCTCGCTCGAGCTCTTTCATGGTCCCACCCTTGCCTTCAAGGACGTTGGAGCACGCTTCATGGCACGCATGCTCCAGTACTTCATACACGAGGAAGGCACGAAGGAAGTAAACGTGCTCGTTGCCACAAGCGGCGACACGGGATCTGCCGTAGCCAACGGATTCCTCGGTGTTGACGGCATCCGCGTCTTCGTCCTCTATCCCAAGGGAAAGGTCAGCGCCATTCAGGAGAGCCAGTTCACCACGCTCGGACAGAACATCACAGCCATAGAGGTGGACGGCGTGTTCGATGACTGCCAGGCGCTCGTCAAGCAGGCGTTCATGGACGACGACCTCTGCCACCACATGAAGCTCACCTCTGCCAACTCCATCAATGTGGCACGCTTCCTCCCACAGGCGTTCTATTACTTCCATGCCTACGCACAGCTCAAGCGCATGGGCATGGCAGACAACTTCGTGGTCTGCGTGCCAAGCGGCAATTTCGGAAATATCACGGCAGCCATCTTCGCACGCCAGATGGGGCTCCCCATTAAGCGATTCATTGCCGCCAACAACGCCAACGACGTAGTATGCCAATATCTGCAGACTGGCAATTACGCCCCACGCCCAAGCGTCCAGACCATTGCCAACGCCATGGACGTGGGCGACCCGAGCAACTTCGCCCGCATCTCCGACCTCTTCCATGCCGACTGGCAGCAGATACGCAGCCTGATGAGTGGCGCCGCCTACACAGACGAGCAGATTCGCCACACCATGCGCCATTGCTACGAAGCCAACCACTACGTCCTCGACCCTCACGGAGCCTGCGCTTACCAAGCTCTTAAAGACCTGTTGGCGGACGACGAGGTCGGCGTATTCGGCGAGACAGCACATCCTGCAAAGTTCAAGGAAACAGTAGAGTCTGCCATCAACGCAGAGATCGACATCCCCGAACGCCTCGCCGCCTTCATGAAAGGCAAGAAGCAAAGCGTCAGCATGTCCAAGAAGTTCAGCGACTTCAAGCAGCTGCTGATGGCAGAATGAGATTACGAATGCTGCTTGAGAAACAGTCTCTCAAGCAGACCACAAAGATGTAGCATTATGAAGTTCTCCCACAAATCAGCTCAAGCTTAAAATAAAAAGGAGGTAAACACCAATAATTGGTATTTACCTCCTTTTTATTTTAAGCTTTTCGTACCATTGTACGTACTGTACGGCTTGTTAATGTTTTGGTGAAGTGCTGTGCTATTTAAATTATCTCTATTCAACTGAAGCACATACTCGTAATAACTGGATATATTACATTTCCTTCACGGTACGCTCTATGAGCGCCACTTCTTCCTCCGTTATGCCATACTTGGCATAGAGCTGTCGGTCGATGGATGGGATGTCGTCCGGAGTCCAGGAGATGTCGCCGGAGGACGTGAAGTTCTCCTTTGGTACGAAGATGAACTTCTCTGGGGAGAGGTCCTGAGACGTTATGGTCTGGAGCATCAGGAAACGCGCGAACTTGGTGCTCAGGAAGGCATAGAGGTTCTTGGCCTCAACCTCGGTCTTGTATGCTCCGCCCACCAGATAGGTCTGCGTGCAGATGGTGGCAGGAGGAAGTATGGCCATGGCAGAGAGAACGCGGAACATTCCGTTGCGGTCGGGCGTGCCGGCATGTTCGCAGGTGGCTTTGGAGAAGACCACCTTATAGAGGTCGGTCATGTCCTGATTCTTGCGTATCTCGTCTCGGCGTACATAGGTGACGGGACCGGTGGACTTGAGAGCCACGACGTCACGATCGGTCTCAGGGTCGGCAGTTCCACGGTAAGTGGTGACAAATCCGAAGGGAGTCTGTCCGGTGACCTGCGTGCTAAGATTATCTTCTCCGCAAACAGCCGTAACCTTATTGACGATGGAGAGGGCATCGTTGTTTCTGACGAATATGGCATACTGATTGAGCGATCGGTCGCACGTGCTGGTCTTGCCATGGAAGGTGTTGGTGAAGCGGCAAGGGCTGTTGTGGCGAGCGTCCCAAAGGAAGTAGTTGACACCTCCCGAGATGTCCACCGTGGGGAAGAGGTCCTTCGAGTCAACATAGTCGACGATGGCGCGGAAGCGGCAGTCTGCAAGCATGTCACGACGGAAAGCGTCCAGTCCTCTACCTCCCGTAAACCATCTTGAGGGCATGATCATGGAGATGTAGCTTGGGCCCATGTCGCGTGCCACTTCCAGGAACTGGTTGTAGAGCGGGATGCCGTAATTGTCCTTCTGTTCTCCGATGTTAAGCTGGTAAGGAGGATTGCCTATGATTGCGTCAAATTTCATTTCTTTGTCGTTTTTGTTCCAGAAAGCGGGACCGTCAGAGAGCATACGCGCCAGTCGGTTCTTATACACCATGACGAGCGGCACAAGATTGTCCACGCGTCGTACGTTCACGCAGATGTCCTTTCTGTAGCCAAGCAGGGTGCGTCTGGTTATCTTTTCGGCTATGTGCGTGCGGCAGACGGCGAAGATGTTATTCTCGAGAATGTCCTTCCAGAGCTTTAATGATTCTTCGTCGGTAAGCATATCGAAGAGTCCCTGCGACTGGCTGCTTCTCGACTTATAGACGGAATATGCTGCATAGAGCGCATAGAGTCCGGTCTTGGAGCAGATGTCGAGGATGCGTGTGCCCGGCTTCATGAATACGCGCTCCGTGACGTCGCCGTTATACACGAAGCGTGGCTGCGCGATGGGCTTGCCCGTACGGTCATCGAAGAAGCAATAGCCGCCAAGCGTGTCTGCCATCTGGCTGTTTATGGTTCGCCATGGGGTAAGGATGGTCTCGCGGTCAGGATAGCAGAAGTCGCCGAGGATGGCAGCCACCTCATTCATACGGTCGCCGACGGTCATGTTGTCAGCCTTGCGGAGGCGCTCCACTATGACCTTGGCTGTAGCCACGAAGATGTCCTCACGATAGAATCGCTTCAGCTTGTTGAAGAGGCGCACGGTAATGCCCGTAGGCATAAACTCCTTCCATGAGTCGGCATCAATGCCGTTGATGAACGAATCGAGCGTCAGTCCCTCGATGCTCTCCACCGTACCGTAAATCATGATGGGGAAGCGGCTGGATATCTGATTGAGGATGGCTATGGCTCGCTGGCGCGGAGTGAGGCGGCGTGTGAGTTCCTGAGCCGCGTTCAGTTTGGCGTCGCGATTGTCAGCGGGAGCTTTCTTCTCCGCAGCCGACTTGCGTGTCTTACGCTTTCCTCCGTTCTTGGCGTTCTCCACCATCTCACGGTTGCGTTGGCGCTCTGTGGCAATGCCGCGCACGATGGCCTCGGCTATCTGGTCGAGGACGCGAAGGTCCTGCTTGCGGAGATTGTCAAGATTGCCATAGAGACAGTCGTCGCGGAAGCCGTTGCGGATAAGCGATTCTGAATAGACGGAAGTGACGTTACGGATGAACAGCTCCGTGTTGTAATGACTTTGCTTGGAAGCCGAAATCTCCGTTATAGGGCAGAAGCGGAGAAACTCTGCCAACTTGGCGTAGCGGTCGGCTTCTGACGAAGAAGAGACGTTGTTGAGGACATACTGGTCGACCACGGCGAGGGTGCGTCGCGGCGAGAAGTCGATGGCGTAACATTCTTCCTTTACGCGATCTCCTGCATAGGGACTCTGACAACGGAAGATGGTCTGGAAATAGCGCATGCCTCCTGTCTCGGCAGATCCGGCAAGCATAAGCACGGCTGTCCATTCAGGAACGGAGACACCGGCTGTCAGCCTGCCGCAAGTAAGCGTAATGGTGCGATCGTTGGCAGCCACAGTTTCCCTTACGCGCTGGAGAGCGTCACGGTCAGAGCGTGCTCTCTCCACGGCGTCCTGACGCTCATCGCCGAGATTGCCCGCCACATTTACGACAGTATATCCACGGAACGGATTGGAAGGTGTGTCCTCTCTGAGCAGCTTGGCAAGGCAGTAGGCCTCCTTCACGCCGGGAAGATACCATAGAGTATGGAGAAGCGATCCGCAGATGTCCTTGTTGGCGTATGGGAAGAGCTTGTTCTGGCTGCCCTGCCCTATCAGCTGGAGGAAGCGGCGCACATCCTTCTCATGTGCGAAGACAAGATTGTCAAGCGAGTCGGTTGTGGGGTCTGTTCCTTCTGCCGTCTCCGTACGGAAGAACTCTGAGAAGGCGAAGCCGTCGGCATCCGTGCTATGGAAGCTGCGGAAGTCGCGTGAGAGATTATACGTAAGGATGTTCATCCTTGCCATTCCTTCGTAAGGATTGGGCTGTCCCGGATGTTGCGATGTCCATTCCTGCTTGGCTTTCTGCTCCATGGCGTAGTCCCAATGATAGACCTCGGCATTATCGAACATCTGCTGAATGTTGTATGGCGTGCCGGAGAGATAAAGCGTGCGGAGCGAATGACGCTTCTGCAGCTCGGCTATAACTTTCTCGCCGAGCTTAGAGATGACGCCTTCGTGAGCCTCGTCCACGATGAGGAGGTCCCAAGGAGCGCTGAAGATGTTGTTGTTTTTCTCGAATCCCTTCTTGAGGTTCACTCTCTTTGAGCCTCTGAGGTCCTGCATGGAGGCGAAGTAGACGTAATGTAGGTCAGGATTGTCGGCAAGACGTGCCTCCAGATCCTCGAAGGAAAGGACGGAAGAATCAGTCGTGGCAGGACGCTTGCCGCCATAGAGCCAGTCTGTCAGTCCGAGACGCTCTAAGGAGACGTACCATTCAGCCCTTACATTAGGTCGATGTGTGAGGATAAGGGTGCGCCGGTATCCGCATCTGCGTGCCACTTCCAAGGCACACAGCGTCTTGCCGAATCGCATCTTGGCGTTCCAGAGCATGCGATGCCCGGTACGTAGGCAGGCAACGGTACGACTGATGGCGTCCTGCTGTTCGGAACGGAATATGATTTTATGATCGGATGTCATTTATTGTTTGGTGTTTTTTTTAAGAATGAGGTCTTTGAATAGGATGTTGTCGGCTAAGAGTGGTGACGTACGACGCCATTCTCTTATGACGCATAGACAGTCGGTCTCGGGTATGGTGAAGCGTGTGCCGTCCATCTGCCATATATTCCACGACACTATCTCCGCCACCTTCATAATGGTGGGTAGCTTCGGACGACGTCCCCATCTTCTCGCATAATACTCGCAGAAGCTCACAAGGATGGACTCACGTGAGAGAAAGACGTTGTCGCCTTGCCAGTCATAGCCATAGACGGACTGTACTGCCTGCAGGGCCTTGCGCAGCCACAGACGCTTGTTGGCAACGGTAGGCTCTGAGGGCGTGTTCTCGTCGATGACACGAAACTTGCGGTCCAGAATGCCTACACGATGCGATATGGGTATGGGGCATGCCGTGGTGGCGTCATAGCGGCTGACAAGGTAAGGAGCCTCGCCACAAGCCACTTCCAGCCGCTTGCTCTTTACGTAGTCTTTCCATGTCTTTCCTTCTGGAAACCTGACGGGAGCAATGGTTGGCTGCCATTCGTGTACGCCGTCCTCTCGTGCCAGAGTGGTGTTGAAGGCATCAGGGATGCCAAGCCAGCACTCGTCCACGAGATTGTTCTGCATATTGCAGACCCACGTTGGGGTGAACACCTCTGCCCTTGCCTTTGAACGTGCCGTCCTTAGCGACTCGTGCTTCAGCGCACGTGGGCTGATGGCATCTATGCCGCGCTCCTGAAAGAAGCTCTCACGTATGGGCGCAAGACTGTCCTGTCCATACTCGTGTGTCAGCCAGGATATGTTACGCCGTTCGCCGTTGAGGAGCGTCAGGGTCTGGTCGCACAAGAGCATGGACAGGACATTATGGTCGGTTCTTGCAATGCGTATGATGTCGGCTGCGAGACTGTCCAAGGTGGTGGTCATCGTCGGCTATGCCTCCTTGAGCTTTATCTCGCAATTGTCGAGCGACTCGATGATGGCAAGCGACTCCACCTTTATGCCGTTGTCGCGGAGATACTGGCCGCCGTCCTGGAATGCCTTCTCAATGATGAATCCCATTCCCTCGATTGTGGCTCCAGCCTGCCGGCAGAGGTCGATAATGCCCTTGGCAGCATTGCCGTTAGCAAGGAAGTCGTCCACGAAGATAACGTGATCGTCAGGTGTGAGATAGTCCTTGCTGATGATGACGTCATAATCGCGCTGCTTGGTGAAAGAAGTGACCTTAGTGGTGAGCATGTTGTCCATAGTGCTCGGCTTCTTCTTCTTTGCGAACACCACGGGCAGATTCATGAGAAAGCCCATCATAATGGCAGGAGCGATGCCTGATGCCTCGATGGTTATGATTTTATTGACCTTGGAGCTGGCAAAGCGACGGATAAACTCCACCGCAATGTCTTTCATAAGGTTAGGGTCCATCTGGTGGTTAATGAACTTGTCCACTTTAAGGATGCCACCAGGGTAGCACTTGCCGTCTTTCAGAATTCTCTCTTTCAGAACTTTCATCGCTTATTGATATTTATTGTTTTTATTATATATACGGTTAAAAATATTCTTTTACAGTTATATGGTCAGAGCAAGCGGTCAACCAGACGGTTTATGCCAGGCACGCCAATTCTGAACCAGCGATACTTCGACACCTGCTTGCCTCCGAAACTAAGTATGAAGTCGCGGAAGCGTGACCGCTCAAACGGCAGTCCTGCATCGAGGAAGTAGATGTGGCGCATACCCGCCTTATGGGCATCGTCAATGGCAGACCATACCGTGAACGTCGTGGGATGGAGGGAATGGTGTGTCTTGCGAAGGGACGCCATATGCCACATATAGGCATTGCCCTCGCTGTAGACGCATACGCTCACGCCGATGACGCGTCCCTTGTAACACGTGACATTCATCCGGCAGTTGTCCGAAGCTGCTATCATCCGGAAGAACTGAATGTCGGGGATGGACCGACGTGGCTTGAAACGGAAGAAGCGCTTGAGCAGACGGTAAGCCTGACGCAATTCCGGGCTGTCCTCCTTAATGGCAAAGCTCGCCACTCCCTTCTCCTTGGCTTCGCTTATGCGCCGAAGCATCTTCTCTGAAAGGCGAAGTGACGGCTCCACACTATGCAGCGAATTATGCACCTCCTGCCATTTTACGGGGAAATAATGGTTTCGTCGGAAACCGTCATAACCGAACATCTTGCTGGAGAGGTCGCTAAACTCCACGTATAGACATCTTTTGTGGCGGAAATAATCAGTCACGGCTTTAAGGAAGAGACAGAACACCCTGTCGCGATTCACACTATCGACATACTCGCCTTCGCCGTACGCACGTCCATGCCAGTAGACAAAGGGAGGGAAGAGGGTCCTGTGACGGAAAACGCCTACGAGCATATGAGCCACAACACATCCCTGTCCGTCCTCCGCAATAGCCATGCATGGTTCAAGCGAAGGAGTGTGTTCCATAATGCAGAACATCTCCTTGCTATGAAAGAAATTACGGCTGTGGAAGTCGGGCAAATCAGATAGTTTTGACACCAGTCGGATTATGACCTCCTCTTTCATACGGCAAATGTAGCAATTCTTTTTTAAAAGACAGGCATGTCATGAGAATATTTTGCAAAACAGAACCGATATTTACCGATTCTTTTTTGTAATTTTGATGTCTGAAACGAATATCAATGAACGGATTTTGCTTTCGAAACTAAAAAAAAGAATATGAATGTGATTATGATAGGTGCCGGCAACGTGGCCACACACATAGCTTTACGGCTCAAGGAAAAGGGACATACGCCCATACAGGTATGGAGCAGGACGGAGGAATCAGCCAAGACTTTGGCGGAGCAGACAGGAAGCCGTCCTGTGACGAGCATTGACGATATCCGCACGGACGCAGACATATATATAATATCGGTAAAGGACGACGCCTTGCAGGACGTGGCGAAGCAACTTGGCGAGAAACCAATAAACGGCATAGCGATACATACTGCGGGATCAATGGCGATGGACGTACTGGAAGGAAGCTGCAAGCATTACGGCGTGCTCTATCCTATGCAGACATTCTCAAAGGCGAAGACCGTGGATTTCGGACGCATACCCTGCTTCGTAGAGGCTTCAGACGAAGAAACGAAGCGAACAGTAAGGGAATTGGCGGAGATATTGTCTGACCACGTGTATGAGATGAACAGCGAAGAGAGACAATGGCTGCATGTGGCTGCTGTCTTCGCCTGCAACTTCGCCAACTGCTGTTTCGGCATGGCAGACGATATATTAAGGAAACACGGTCTTGACTTCGGCGTGATGTTGCCGCTCGTGGAAGAGACAGTAAGCAAACTTCGCACTCTGAAGCCTTCCGAAGCCCAGACCGGTCCGGCAAGACGCAAGGACATGAACGTAATAAACAAGCATCTGGACATGCTGAAAGACCAGAAGGAGAAAGACATATACAGAATGATGACGGAAGAAATAATGAAAAAAAGTTAGGAATTTAACTTGTAGTATTTTTGTATTTTAGATTTAATATATGTATTTTTGCAAACAAAATATCACCTAAAAACTAAAATACATATACATATTACGCAAACATATACAAACATAAGATGAGAAACATTAAACTATTAGGTATCGGTCTGGCGCTCATGGCGTCGCTGCCGATGGTGAAAGCGCAAGAGAAAAGCGACCAAAGCTTCGTACATCAACAATCGGAAGCGGCGGACTATGTATGGCCGGAATCGCCACAAGTGATGCAGAAACTGAAGCATTGGCAGGATCAGAAGTTCGGCGTGCTGATGCATTGGGGACTCTACAGTCAGGCAGGTATCGTGGAGTCATGGTCGATATGTTCGGAAGACTGGATTCGCCGCGAGCGCTATAACAACTATGAGCAGGACAAGCAATGGTATTGGAGCCTGAAAGACACGCTCAATCCCGTGAAGTTCAACCCTGATCTTTGGGCTGACGTAATGAAGAAGGCAGGCATGAAATACATGATTTTTACGACAAAGCATCATGACGGATTCTGTATGTTCGACTCGAAATACACCGACTTCTCCATTGCTCACGGACCCTTTGCCAACAATCCGCGCAAGAACGTAGCCAAAGAAGTGTTCGACGCATACCGCAAGAAGGACTTTATGATAGGCTGTTACTTTTCAAAGCCAGACTGGCATTCGGAGTGGTTCTGGAATCCTTACTACGCCACACCACGCAGAGGCATCAACTATAAGCCGGAACAGCATCCTGATTGGTGGCGCAACTACGTGAAATACACGCAGAACCAGCTGGGCGAGCTGACCACAGACTACGGCAACATAGACATTCTATGGCTGGACGGCGGATGGATAACCGGCGAGCAGATCGGACTTGACTCGCTGCTTGTGGAAGCACGCAAGCGCAATCCGGGCATGATAAGCGTGGACCGCACCATACGCGGAAAGAACGAGAACTATCAGACACCGGAACAGGGCATTCCCGCCAAGCAGCTCAACATACCTTGGGAGAGCTGCATAACGCTCAGCCACGCATGGGGATATATTCCCGGAGCTAAATTCAAGTCGGCTTCCGAGGTGGTGGGCATCCTCTCCGAGATTGTGGCAAAAGGCGGCTGTCTGGCTCTCGGCGTAGGACCGACACCTGAAGGAACCATCCAGGAAGAAGAGCAGAAGATTCTGCTTCAGATAGGCGACTGGCTCAAGCGCAACGGAGCAGCCATCTACAGCACAGTAACCACTCCTCACTATAACGACGGCAAGGTATGGTTCACAGCAGGAAAGGACGGCAAGACTCTCTACGCCATCTACGCAACGGAGGATAACGAGAAGACTCCGACAACCGTGACATGGACAACCAACATCCCCAAGGGCAAGATGACCTTGCTAAATAACGGCAAGAAAGTGAAATACGCGGTCAAGGGCAACCAAGTGACCGTACAGATACCTGCAGGAACAAAGGCAGAACCGCTGGCGTTCAAGTTTTAAGGTTTAAGGTTTAGAATTGGGAGTTATGATTACTCTCAATTCTAAACTTACATTTTTTATAAACTAAATAGAACTATCGACCAACCATATGAAAACGCTACTAAGAATTACTTTTGCTGCTATGCTTCTTACGAGCCTTTTCTCATGCGAAAAAGCCACAATGGAGGAAGAAGGGGCGGTCAACAAACCAATAGAATTGGGATCGGAGATAAAAATATCGTTCGATGCCAATAACATATCCAACCCTTCATACGACGGAGATGACGAGGCAAGCAGGAACGGAAATACCGCATTAAAGAATTATTGCAGCCGTATAAGCCTCGCAATATTCGACGAAACAGACAACAAACTAAAAGCAGCCAATCAGGAATTGTCAGACAACAACTTCGGGCACTTCGACATAAGCCTTAACAAAGGCACATACGGCTTCGTGTTTATAGCACACAATGGTGACGGGAACCCAACCTTCACATCCCCATCGCAAATAAAATTCCCAGGAAACAAGGTTACCGACACCTTTTATTATTATGGACAAATGGACATAGAAGAAGACGCCACCTATGACGTAACTCTGAAACGAGCCGTCGGAAAGTTCAGACTCGTGGTGAAAGACGAGACTCCGAAGACCATAAAGCAGATGAAAATCTACTATACAGGCGGCAGCAGCACATTCGACGCCACCACAGGATATGGCTGCGTCAACTCAAAACAGACCGAATACAGAACGGTAAGCAAAGAGGCATACGAACAGGAGTCGAGATACGAAGTATACACTTTCCCGCATCAAGACGACAAGAAGCTGAAATTCGAGATATCTGCACTTAGAGGAACAAATCCCGACTCGCCTGCAGACTACGTGAGGACAATAAAAAACGTCACAATGAAGCCAAACACCATAACCCAATATTCAGGCTATTTCTATGGCGAAGCACCCGAAGGCGGACGCGGATTCAATGTCAGCATAGACGGAGAATGGAAGCAGGAAAACTACGAATACTGATAAACAGGCGACCTTAACATGCATTCAAGAAATTGACACACATCAATATCTGCTCTTAACGACGTGAAAATAAAGCACTTCGAAAGCCGAATATTGTAAAAACCTTGAAAAAGTAGGTCAGAAATTTTTATATAACACGAAAAACTTGTATCTTTGCACGACCTTTTTCAGAAAAGGGTAAAAACAAGATAACAATAAAATTATAAAGTTCAAATGACAAAAGCAGATATCATTAACAAAATTGCTGATAACACTGGTCTACAAAAGAAAGACGTGGCTGTTGTAGTTGAGAGTTTTATGGAAAGCATCAAGGACAGCCTATTGTCAAACAAGGAGAATGTGTACCTGCGTGGATTTGGAAGCTTCATAGTAAAACATCGTGCAGCTAAGACAGCCAGAAACATCCTGAAGAAGACAACGATGAAAATTGGCGCTCACGATCAGCCTAGCTTCAAGCCTGCTAAGTGCTTCATTGAAGAGATGAAGAACGCAACGATGGAGAAGTAAGAATAAATACATACAATTAACATATTAATCAATAAAAATTTAAAGTTATGCCTAACGGAAAGAAAAAAAAGGGACACAAGATGGCTACTCACAAGCGTAAGAAGAGATTACGCAAGAACAGACACAAGAGCAAGTAAATAGAGCCGGCCAATAAGTGTCAGTTCCTGAAAGGGGCGTGTCAAATCAATGCATCCGCAGAGGACTTGGCGCGCCCCTTTATTTTTTATAATCTAAAAAAAGAGAGATGACAAGCGAAGTAATCATTGACGTACAACAAAACGAAATTTCCATAGCTCTCCTGGAAGACAAGAGACTTGTGGAGTATCAGACAGAACCACGTTCAGCATCGTTCTCTGTTGGCAACATATATGTTGCTAAAGTAAAGAAACTGATGCCAGGACTGAACGCCAGCTTTGTGGACGTGGGTTATGAACGCGACGCTTTTCTCCATTATCTTGATTTAGGAAGTCAATTCAGTTCTTACGAGAAATATCTCAAACAAGTTCAAAGCGACAGAAAAAGACTTTATCCATTCTCAAAAGCCACCAAGCTACCTGACCTCAGAAAGGACGGAAGTGTGCAGAACACGCTTACTGTAGGCGAGGAAGTATTGGTGCAAATTGTCAAAGAGCCGATATCAACAAAAGGTCCCCGACTTACGGGAGAGTTGAGTTTTGCCGGCAGATACCTTGTCCTTATGCCTTTCGGCGACAAAGTGTCTGTATCTACTAAGATAAAAAGCGGCGAAGAACGTGCCAGACTCAAGCAACTCATTAACAGCATCAAGCCCAAGAACTGTGGTGTCATAGTACGCACGGTGGCAGAGGGCAAAAGAGTGGCAGAACTCGACGCAGAGCTCAAGATCCTCATGAAACGCTGGGAGGACGCGCTCATCAAAGTGCAGAAAACACAAAAGCGCCCACAGCTGATTTTCGAGGAGACAGGAAGAGCCGTAGCATTATTGAGGGATTTATTCAACCCCACATACGAGAACATATACGTAAACGACGAGAATGTATATAAAGAAGTGAAACACTACGTGTCTCTCATCGCCCCAGAGAAGGCTAACATAGTGAAGCTTTATACAGGAAACGTCCCCATCTTCGACAATTTCAACGTCACAAAGCAGATAAAGTCAAGTTTCGGAAAGACGGTCAACTACAAGCACGGTGCTTACCTCATCATCGAGCATACCGAGGCCCTGCATGTAGTGGACGTGAACAGCGGCAACCGATCGCATTCTGACAACGGTCAGGAAGCCAACGCTCTGGATGTCAACCTTGGTGCAGCAGACGAACTTGCACGCCAACTACGCCTGCGAGACATGGGAGGCATCATCGTCGTTGACTTTATCGACATGAACCTTGCGGAAGACCGACAGCTCCTTTACGAGCGCATGTGTAAGAATATGCAGAAGGACCGCGCACGCCACAACATCCTGCCGTTAAGCAAGTTCGGCTTAATGCAGATTACGCGCCAGAGGGTTCGTCCTGCAATGGATGTCAACGTAGAGGAAACCTGCCCTACATGCTTTGGTAAGGGAAAGATAAAGTCGAGCATAATTTTCACGGATCAGCTCGAGAGTAAGATAGACCGACTCGTAAACAAGATTGGAGTAAAAACATTCTATTTGCACGTCCATCCATACGTAGCCGCTTACATCAACAAGGGATTTGTCTCCCTCAAGCGCAAGTGGCAGATAAAGTACGGACTGGGAGTACACGTCATTCCTTCGCAGAAACTCGCATTCCTGCAATACGAATTCTACGACAGCAAGAAGCAGTTTATTGACATGAAGGAAGAAATAGAAACTAAATAAAAAAGCATGGCTTGGACATTCTGAACATTCTGCAGAGTTCCAAGCCATGCTTTTTTATCACATTAGTTTGTATTTCGCAAACTTGAGCAACAAGCACTTGCTTCCCACGTTATTGAACAATACTGTAGCTTTCTCGTTCTCTCCTACTCCCTCCACTTTAATCACCTTGCCGATGCCGAAACGCTGGTGTTCGATGGTGGATCCAACCGCAAGGCTATGTTTCTCTGTTGCTGCTGAAGACTGAGGAGCTGCGGGGGATTGCGAAGAGGAAGCCGAAACACGACGAAAACCTGAAGAAGGCGACTGACGTTCTAATGGAGAGGCTTGGCGACTGAACATTCCGAGACGACTGGAGGCAGCCGAATCTGTCCTTCGCAATGGCGAATCGAAGCCACGCAAACTTGTAGGCGAAGTAGCATATTCACGATTTTCACGTCCCGGGAGCTTGCCGTTAACATTCATAAGACGACTGTCAATCTCGCGAAGGAAACGGCTGGGGGTGTTGAATTGCATATTGCCATACTGATATCTGCTCTTTGCACAAGTCAAAAAGCAATGGCGTTCGGCACGGGTCATCGCCACATACAACAAACGACGCTCCTCCTCAAGTTCACGCAAGCTCTCAAGTGCTCTTGCACTTGGGAAAAGATTCTCCTCCAGACCTACGACGAAAACCGAATCGAACTCCAATCCCTTCGAAGCATGTATGGTCATAAGCGACACTCTTCCCTCGTCAGAATTGTCCTCTAAGGCTTCATCACCTTTACCGTCACGATCCAAGTCGGTAAGTAGCGACACTTCCTGAAGAAAATGGCTCAACGAGACGCTCTCCAAGAGCCCTTCCTCACGCTTTGTGTCGACAAAGTCGCGGAGTCCGGACACAAGTTCTTCTACGTTCTCCATCTTCTCTTTCTTAATTTTGTCGTCGTCAGCCTCCGACACTATAGTCTGCGAGATGCCGCTCTCCTCTATTATTCGCTTTCCAAGCTGATAAGCGTCCTTCTCAGCCATATCATCCATAAATCCCTGGATAAACTTATGGAAGTCAGAAACTTTACGTGAAGTGGCGGCAGCAAGTCCGGTTCCGCGTCCGAGAGGATCTGCCGTCACATCCCATAGAGATATGTTGCGGTCGTGAGCTGCAGCCGAGATCTTATCTACCGTGACATTTCCGATACCACGCTTAGGATAGTTGATAATTCGCTTCAGCGCCTCGTCATCATCCGGATTTGCCACAAGGCGGAAATAGGCTATGATGTCCTTTATCTCCTTACGCTGATAGAAGCTGAGTCCACCATAAATACGATATGGTATTCGGGCATGCAGCAACTCGTCCTCAAAGAGACGGCTTTGAGCGTTCGTACGATACAATATCGCCATATCGGAATAAGCCACCTGCTCACGAAGATGCAGGCGTCGGATATTGTTGCACACAACGCTTACCTCTTCACGGTCAGAATATGTAATGTCGAGCTGCACCTTGTCGCCTTCCAGATTCTCACTATATACATTCTTCGGAATCTGACGTTGGTTGTGGGCAATAAGACAATTGGCTGCCTCCACTATGTTCTGCGTGCTTCGGTAGTTTCGTTCAAGCTTGAACAGCATCGCTCCTTGATATACATTTCTGAAATTCAGAATATTGTCAATATTGGCTCCACGGAAAGCATAGATACTCTGAGCATCGTCGCCTACGACGCAGATCTTTCCTGAATCGCGTGTAAGGAGCGTGATAATGGCTTGCTGGGCATAGTTGGTGTCCTGATACTCGTCCACAAGAACATAACGGAACCTTTCGGCATACTTGATGCAGATGTCCTTGTTTTTAGAAAGGAGGAAGTACGTATAGTAGAGCATGTCGTCGAAGTCGACGGCATTGGCCATGCGACAACGTAACATGTAGCGATGATAAATCTCGCCCACCTTAGGCATGCTGCTCCTTATGTCGCTCTCAAGGATGCTGCCATCAGAAAGATAGGCTTCAGGAGAAATCAGACGGTTCTTTGCCATGCTTATCCTTGACAGCACGGCAGAAGGCTTATACTTGTCGTCAAGCCCCATCTCTTTCACGATGCCGTTGACAAGCGTGCGCGAGTCAGAATCGTCATAGACGGTAAAGTTCGACTTCAGTCCCACCTTCTCAGCTTCCACATGCAGGATTCGCAGGAATATGGAGTGGAAGGTTCCCATATTCAGATAGCGTGCCACATCCATACCCATCAAACCGCCGATACGCTCCTTTATCTCACGGGCAGCCTTGTTGGTGAAGGTAAGCGCCAGGATTCGCCAAGGCTCGTAGCCCTGGCTGATAAGATACGCTATCTTGTATGTCAGCACACGCGTCTTGCCCGATCCTGCACCTGCAATAACAAGTTCAGGACCGTCAATATATTCCACCGCAGCCTTTTGGCTTTGGCTCAGAGAAGAAAGAAGATTTGTCACGATTATGGGATTATGAATGGATATGTAAAACTAACTGAATGGTATTGTGTGTCAGCAATTAATGACGTTGACGGTAATATCCGCCTGAGGTGGTCTCCGGATCATAGTCTTCACCCTCCTTCGGAAAGGACGGGATAAACCTCATCTGGTTTTCTATCTTGCCACGACGCGCACGGACATAGGCGCTGGGATTACTACTGTCATAGACACGCGGATTAGGCAACGTGGCAGCTATCAAGGCACATTCTGAGCGCGACAGCTCAATAGCAGTCTTGCCGAAATGGTGACGTGCCACAGCATCCGCGCCGTAAATGCCGTTACCCATTTCTATGGAATTAAGATACACCTCCATAATGCGTTGCTTGCTCCACAGCAACTCTATGAGTGCCGTAAAGTAAACCTCAAAACCTTTTCTTGTCCAGCTGCGTCCCGGCCAAAGAAACACGTTCTTGGCGGTCTGCTGCGAAATGGTGCTGGCACCGTGCTTTGTGCCACCTGAACGATTGTGCTTAGCTGCCTGCTGAATGGCATTAAAGTCGAAGCCATGATGAACAAGGAAGCGCTGGTCTTCACTCGCCATAACCGCTACCGGCAAGTGTGGCGAAATCTTTCCCAACGAAACCCAATGATGATTCATCTTTATGCTTTCTCCATCAGCCGCCTGTTGAAAGCAACGTATCACCATCAACGGCGTGATGTAGACAGGAACAAAGCGATAGACGACAACAGCAAGAATAGTGGAACTGAAGAAAAGCGCCAGTCCCCAACGTATTATCTTGAGAATAGGATTATGTAATGTCATATATATAAAGCAAAGAAGTTAAGCAATCGCCCAATACGGATATCTGCGACTGCTTAACTTCCTAAATACTTAAATCTTATGCTTACTTAAGTGTGCCTGCATTTGCTGCGTCAACCATAGCCTGGCTTGCGTAGAGATAAACCTCTACACGACGGTTCTGCTGCTTGCCGGCTGCTGTAGTGTTGTCTGCAACGGGCTCTGAACTACCCTTGCCCTGTACGTTCTGGAACTGAGCTGCAGAAACGCCACATTGCTTGAGGTAGTTGACAACACTCTGTGCACGCTTGTTGCTCAAAGGAACGTTGATGGCATCATTGCCAGAAGAATCGGTATGTCCGAATACGTCGATATGACAGTCAGAATTGTTCTTCAATACTGTAGAGAACTTAGCCAAATCGTTCTTTGAGTTGGCATTAAGGTCTGACTTGTTTGTTGCAAAGAGGATACCTGAATCGAAGGTTACCTTTACAGCCTCAAGACCGTTCTTGTCTGTTACCTTCTCCACCTTTGCGTTCTCAATCTGCTTAGCCTGCTCAGCCACCTTGTCCATGTGATGACCGATAATAGCACCAGCACCAGCACCTACGGCACCACCGATAGCGGCGCCTACAGCTGTATTGCCAGCCAGCTTACCAATAATACCGCCGATGATGGCACCGCCGCCACCACCAATAAGCGAACCTGTACCCTGCTTTGTAGCACATCCTACCACTGCCAACATTCCCATTGCAATGGTCATTCCTTTAATCTTGTTCATAATATTTGTTTTCTTTAAATTAATTCTGAAAAAGCGTCTTCACAACGCTTTATTGTTTGCAAAGATAATGGTTTTTTCAATATCAATGGTAATGTTACAACATTTTTTTGTATTTTTGCACACAATTATGTGTTGATGTCAAACACGCAATACAACGGATTAAAAATATACACATTATACAACAATGGCAAAAGAATTAAAACATCTGACAAAACGCTCAGAGAACTACAGCCAGTGGTACAACGATCTTGTGACCAAGGCTGACCTCGCTGAGCAGTCTGCCGTACGCGGATGCATGGTCATCAAGCCCTACGGCTACGCTATTTGGGAGAAAATGCAGCATCAGCTCGACCTGATGTTCAAGGAAACCGGAGCACAGAACGCTTACTTCCCGCTCCTCATCCCGAAATCGTTCTTCAGTCGCGAAGCTGAGCATGTAGAAGGATTCGCCAAGGAGTGCGCCGTAGTTACACACTACCGCCTCAGAGTGAACGAGGACAAGACAGGCATCGAGGTAGACCCGAATGCAAAACTGGAAGAAGAGCTTATCGTACGCCCGACATCCGAGACAATTATCTGGAACACATACAAGAACTGGATTCACTCTTACCGTGACCTGCCGCTTATGTGCAACCAGTGGTGTAACGTAATGCGTTGGGAGATGCGCACTCGTCCGTTCCTTCGCACATCCGAGTTCTTATGGCAGGAGGGTCACACAGCCCACGCCACAAGAGAAGAGGCAGAAGAGGAAGCAAAGAAGATGCTCCACGTTTATGCCGACTTCGCTGAGAAGTGGATGGCCGTGCCGGTGGTACAGGGCGTGAAGAGCGAGACAGAACGTTTCGCAGGAGCCCTCGACACTTACACCATTGAGGCCATGATGCAGGATGGCAAGGCGCTCCAGAGCGGCACCAGCCACTTCCTCGGACAGAATTTCGCCAAGGCTTTCGACGTTACATACCTTAATAAGGAGAATAAGCCGGAGTATGTATGGGCTACATCATGGGGCGTGTCTACACGTCTTATCGGAGCGCTCATCATGACCCACTCTGACGACAACGGACTGGTGCTTCCTCCGAAGCTCGCTCCGCTGCAGGTTGTGGTTATTCCTATCTCGAAGAACGACGAGCAGCTCCAGGCCATCACAGACAAGCTTTCGCCCATCATCAACGAACTTAAGCAGGCTGGTATCAGCATCAAGTATGACGACGCCACCAACAAGCGCCCGGGCTTCAAGTTTGCTGATTACGAGCTGAAGGGTGTGCCCGTACGCCTCGTTATGGGAGCACGCGACCTTGAGGAAGGCACCATCGAGATTATGCGCCGCGACACGCTGGAGAAGGAGACACGCTCTATAGAAGGTCTTACCGACTACGTGAAGCAGCTCCTTGAGGACATTCAGGAGAACATCTTCAAGAAGGCCCTCGACTATCGCAACGCTCACATCTATGAGTGCGACAACTATGAGGAGTTCAAGGAGCGCGTAAAGGACGGAGGCTTTTTCCTTTGCCATTGGGACGGCACAGCCGAGACAGAGGCAAAGATCAAGGAGGACACTCAGGCAACCATCCGTTGCGTGCCGTTCATGTTCGAGCAGACTCCTGGCGTAGACATGGTGTCTGGCAAATCTGCCAAGTATCGCGTAATCATCGCCCGCAGCTACTAATAAATCCACTCAATCCGAGCAACATGCATAATATATGTGTATGTTGCTCAGATTTATCAGATTAGCATAATAAAACCCAACTTACCAAACTCTAACAAACAATGGATTGGATAATTAGATTATTCACAGACACAGATTCCATTGCCCATATCGCTCTGCTCTATTCCATAGTCATCGCTGTCGGAATATTGTTAGGAAAGATAAAGATTGGCGGAATCTCGCTGGGTGTGACCTTCGTGCTCTTTGCAGGCATCGTTGCCGGTCACATCGGATTCACAGCACCCGTAAACATCTTGAGTTTCATACAGGACTTCGGACTTATCCTGTTCGTATTCTGTATCGGTCTGCAGGTCGGACCGGGCTTCTTCGAAAGCTTCAAGAAGGGTGGCGTAACTCTTAACTTGCTCTCCACCACCACAGTTCTTCTGAACGTGGTTGTGATGTTTGCATGTTACTTCATCTTCTTCGACACCAACGATAAGACCAACCTTCCGATGATGGTGGGCACTCTCTATGGTGCCGTTACCAACACTCCGGGTCTTGGTGCTGCCAACGAAGCTCTCGAGTCTGTTTGGGCTGACAAGTCTACTCTCCCGCAGATTGCTTCAGGTTACGCCTGCGCTTATCCCCTTGGTGTCCTCGGCATTATCGGAGCTACCATCGCCATTCGCTTCATTACCGGCACAAAGCTGGCTGATGAAGAAGAGGAGCTGAGAGAGGCTGAGGCTGAGGATCCTCACGCAAAGCCACACCAGATGCACCTCAAGGTGAACAATACTTATCTAGCAGGCCGTACAGTAGAGCAAATCAACGAGTTTCTCAACCGCGACGTTGTATTCTCACGCCTTATGCATGAAGGTAAAGTTTCGATACCAAGCAGTCAGGACGTCTTAGAGATGGGCGACGAGGTACTCGTGGTATGTGCAGAAGCTGACGCAGAAGCCATTCAGGCATTCATCGGTCCTGAGATAGAGATGGCTTGGGAGGAAGAAGACAGCAACCAGCCGATGATTTCACGCCGAATCGTAGTCACCAACTCTTCTATGAACGGTAAGACACTTGGCAAGATGCACTTCTCAAGCGTATACGGCGTAACAGTAACACGTATCTCACGTCAGGGCATGGACGTCTTTGCCAGCCGCAACTACCGCTTCCAGGTGGGCGATAAGATTCTCGTTGTAGGTCCTAAGGATAATGTCAGCAGAATCGCAGAAATGATGGGTAACTCCGTTAAGCGTCTTGACCATCCTAACATCGCCACGATCTTCATCGGCATCATCGTAGGTATCCTATTCGGTAGCATACCTTTCGCTATTCCAGGAATGCCCGTACCTATGAAGTTGGGTATTGCCGGTGGTCCGCTCATCATCGCCATCCTGATTGGCCGATTCGGACATCGCATGAAGCTTAACACTTACACCACGACGTCCGCCAACATGATGCTTCGCGAGATTGGCCTTGTGCTCTTCCTTGCAAGTGTCGGCATTAAGGCTGGAGCCAACTTCTGGCACACAGTAGTGCAGGGCGACGGACTCTTGTATGTAGCAACTGGCTTCATCATCACCATCGTGCCCATCCTTATCGTAGGCGTTATAGCACGCCTGAAGTTCAAGTTCAACTACTTCACGCTCATGGGTATGATTGCCGGTACATGTACCGACCCACCAGCCCTTGCATACGCCAACTCTATATGCTCACGTGAGGCTCCTGCCATCGGTTACTCTACGGTTTACCCACTTAGCATGTTCCTCCGTATCTTCACAGCACAGTTGATTGTGCTGTTCTGTTGCGGATAAGCAAATTATTACATAATACTATAGCCACTTTTGAATTGTCAAAAGTGGCTTTTTTTGTTTATGTTTTTCCAAACAAAAATAAATCATTAACTTTGCATGTAAATATAAAATAAATCATAACATGCCACTTAGATTACCGGACAGACTCCCCGCGATAGAGCTGCTTAAGAACGAGAACATCTTCGTTATGAACAACTCTCGCGCCACGACACAGGATATACGCCCTCTGAGAATTGTGATTCTCAATCTCATGCCTTTGAAGATAACCACAGAAACCGACCTTGTACGCCTGCTCTCCAATACTCCGCTTCAGCTTGAGATTTACTTTATGAAGATAAAGAGCCACACGTCGAAGAACACGCCGATAGAGCACATGATGATGTTCTACAAGGACTTTGAGGTGTTGGCAAAGGAGAAATTCGACGGAATGATAATAACAGGAGCGCCGATAGAGCACCTCGAGTTTGAGGACGTAAGCTACTGGGAGGAAATATCCGAAATCTTCCGCTGGGCAGACACACACGTCACCAGCACCATGTATATATGTTGGGCCGCGCAAGCCGGACTCTATTTCCATTATGGAGTGCCGAAGCATAAGTTGCCCACCAAGAAGTTCGGCATCTTCGAGCAGCGTCCGCTAAAGCCTACACTCCCCATATTCCGTGGCTTCGACGACACCTTCTTCATGCCACACAGCCGTCATACGGAAGTAAGACGCGAAGACATAGAGAAGCATAAGGAACTTGACATCATAGCCGAGTCGGAAGAAAGCGGCGTGAGCATCGTAATGGCAAAAGACGGACGACAGATTTTCGTAACCGGACACATGGAGTATGCTCCGTATACGCTCGATCAGGAATATCGTCGCGACAAGGATAAACGTGATGACGTAAAGATGCCGCAGAACTATTACGTGGACGACAATCCTGACAATCCGCCTCACGTGACTTGGCGTGCACATGGCAACCTCCTGTTCAGCAACTGGATAAACTACTATATTTATCAGGAAACTCCATTCAATATTGACGACATAAAATGACATACACATCCCATAAAAGTAAAAAGCAACATACTTTGCGCCCAATCGAACTTCTTGCTCCTGCAAAGAACTTAGAATGCGGCATCGTGGCCATCGACCATGGAGCGGACGCCGTATATATAGGTGCAAAGGATTTCGGTGCCAGACAGGCTGCCGGTAACGAGGTCAGCGATATTGCCAAGCTTGCCGCCTATGCTCATCAGTTCGGCGCAAAGGTGTATGTTACCGTCAATACCATCGTATACGAGAACGAGCTTAGCAAGGCGAAAAGCCTTCTCGAAGACCTTGTACTTGCTGAGGTGGACGCCATACTGGTACAGGACATGGCAGTCGTCCAGATGATGCGTGAAATATCAGAAGATGAACGATTCAAGCGCAAGCGCTTTCCGCAGCTCCATGCCTCCACTCAGACAGACAACCGCAACAGCGAGAAAGTCGGATGGCTCGCAAGCGTTGGCTTCGACCGTGTGGTTCTGGCTCGCGAACTCTCGCTTCAGGAAATAACAGCCATACATAACGACCATCCAGACGTGGAGCTTGAGGTGTTCGTACATGGTGCTCTCTGCGTAAGCTATTCAGGAGCCTGCTACGCTTCGCAACATTGCTTCAGCAGAAGCGCCAATCGTGGCGAATGCGCACAGTTCTGCCGCCATGCCTTCGATCTTAAGGACAGCCAAGGGAAGACCATCATTCACGATAGCTATCTTTTGTCTCTTAAAGACCTCAACCAGCTAAGCAGACTGGAAGAGATAATTGAGGCAGGAGCCACGTCTCTGAAGATTGAAGGGCGACTGAAGGATGCCACATACGTGAAGAATGTTGTGGCTGCATATAACGAGGAACTTGACAGAATAATAGAGCAACATCCCGACAAATACTGCCGTAGTTCTTATGGAAAGGTGAAGACAACGTTCACCCCCAACATCAACAAGACGTTCAATCGTGGATTTACCAACTATTTCCTCGACAAGCGCCGAGACGACATCTCGTCTATGGACACTCCAAAAGCAATGGGCGAATACGTGGGCTATGTGAAGGAAATAAGACACGGTTCGTTCAACGTGGCAGGAACGGCTACTTTCGCCAACGGAGACGGACTCTGCTTCTTCGATAAGGACCGTAAACTGGAAGGATTCCGCGTCAACCGTGTGGACAACAACCGCCTCTACCCTCTCTCCATGCCTGCATCATTAAAGCCCGGCATGGCTCTTTATCGCAATAACGACATGGAGTTTGAACGTCAGATGGAAGGTCGTACGGCTGAGCGCAAGATCGCTCTTAGTCTCACGCTTTCACTTGAAGACGGAAGGGTTTGCCTTTCTGCCTGTGACGAGATGGGAAGAAAAGCAAAAGCCATACTGGACGAGGACGTGCAGGAAGCAAGAACGCCACAGGAGGAGAACATAAAGAGACAACTCGGCAAACTTGGCAACACCATCTTCGCCGCAGAAGAGATAACCATCTGTCAGGGCGTAGGCTCACTCTTTGTTCCTTCCAGCAAACTGGCTGCCATGCGACGCGACATAACCGAACAGCTCGCAGCAAAGACTATGGATGACGATTCCTGCCAAAGCCGCAAGAATGCACGAAAGTCAGAAAAACACTTCATAGAGGCCTCCAAGATAAATGCCTCAAACGTAGCCAATCACATGGCAGAGACCTTCTATGAGGAGAACGGCGTGGCTCATGCAACAACGGCTTACGAAACCACGAACAACAGCCACACATACGGCACTCGTCAAGCCGCACAGCCGCTTATGACGTGCCGCTACTGCCTGAGATACGCCATGGGCTACTGCGTGAAGCGTGGCGGCAAACAGCCTACATGGAAAGAGCCGCTCTTCATCCAGTCAAGCGACGGCAGACAAATGAGGCTTGCCTTCAACTGCGCAAAATGCCAGATGGAGGTTTATCCGAAGGAATAATTTCCAAGAAGAATAATATAAAAAGAGGTAATGAGTAGACTGAAGTTTATTGTATTAACATTAGTCATGGCAGCTATGCTGACCGGATGCTACAATTCCACAAGCACTAAGAAAAATGTGTTTGTGTCTGGCGACGTGGGTTCCGGAAATCCAGACACCTTGAGTGACGAGGAAGAGCAGACTGACAGCATTAACGACGCTTTCTACAATAAACATCACTACGCACAGAACTATAACTTCGTAGTGACAGCCGACTCGCTTCCTCTCCTCAGACAACAGCCGGAGGAATTGCTCGTCAATCTTCCCACGGACACTATTACAGTCTACCATAACGATCGACTCGTTGTGGTGGACTTCCGTCTGCTTAAGAACGACGCTGTCGATTCGGTATGGATTGAGGTGGCACGTGACCAGTATACATTCGGCTGGGTAAGGGAGAAACATCTGCTTAAGAGCACGGTGCCTGACGACCCTATTTCTCAGTTTATCCTTACCTTCTCAAATGTTCATCTGCTCATCTCGCTGATAATCATCAGCGTGATAGCCATCGGCTATCTGTTCTTCAACATACGCAAGAAGAAGGCAAAGGTGGTGCATTTCAACGATATCGACTCGTTCTACCCCACCCTGCTTGCCATAAGCGTGGCATCGGCTGCCACATTCTATTCCAGCATACAGATGTTCGCTCCCGAAACATGGCAGCACTTCTATTATCATCCTTCGCTTAATCCGTTTGCCGTTCCTCCCATACTGTCTGCTTTCTTAGTATCGGTATGGGCAATGGTGATAATGACGATAGCAACCATAGATGACGTTTACCACAAATTGTCGCCAGCCCATGCCACATTGTACTTGTCAGGACTGGCTGCGCTTTGCTCTGCCAACTACATCATCTTCAGTATCACCACGCTCTATTACGTAGGCTACATCCTTTTACTTGCATACATTTTCTATGCCGTAAAACGATACGTAGCCAACAATTACTTCTCATACGTATGCGGCAAGTGCGGAGCCAAGCTTACCCACAAAGGACGTTGTCCGCATTGTGGAACCTTAAACACATAAATGTCAGAAAACGAATGAGGCTCCATAAGCGAGGAGCAGGTAACGCAGTAGCTTTCCTATGGTTATGCTAACGAGAGAAATAACAAAGTTGGCTTTCATCAGTCCCAATAATATCGTTATGGCGCTTCCTAACAAAGGCAGGAAGGCGAAGAATCCCATCCAGGCTCCTCTTCCGCCCATGAAGCGCTCAGCCTTGCGCAGACTCTCCTCTTTTACGTGCAGATAACGCTCTATCCAGTCGAGCTTTCCGAGGCGACCAACACCATAATTAAATACCGAACCGAGCACATTTCCGATTGTCGCATAAACCACCAGCGTCATCGGACTCAGTCCGGCTGCCTGAAAAGCCAGCATGACAGCCTCGCTACTGAACGGGAAGAAGCTTCCGGCAAGAAACGCTGCCAGCAGCATTCCCACGTATCCCCAGCTCATCAACACCTCCATAATGGCATCCGTAATGCCGGATAACGAAACAAGCATCAGAACGGAAACCATATATTAAAAGCTGTTAATGCGAGTGAGACAATAAGAATGACATAGAAAGAGATGTTGGTCCAGAAAGTGTGGGTGAGCGCAAAGTAATGACCAATCATAGGCGACGTGCTCACTATCAGCAAAGCCAGCTGATAATCCATCGACTGCGGATGAACAGCCATCATTACCATCGAAACCAACGACATAACCGAGAACACCTCGAACAGCATACGTGTACGTATCTTGTCCTTGAAGTTGTTCAGACGGAAATGTATCATGCCAAGAAACGAAAGCACCACCACGAAGCCTATCGTGCAAATCTTCACCAACTCCACGTCAGCCCACAAGCCGATACCCTGAAAGTCTACAATAGAGCAGAAATGGTCCACCAACCAGTCCGTCTGATTCTGATAAAGATAATACGCACCTATAAACCAATAAGGCGTCAGCACACCAAGAACCGAAGCCAGAAGGGTCCTGCCGCAGCCCACCATAATGTTGGTGTAAAGAATAATCCAAAGCACCGGCAACAGATAGAGTATCTGCACGTACATGGCACTTGCCAGTCCCAACATCACGAAAGCATAATATACCTTGCCAACAGCCCTCTTGTCCTGATAAGCGCTGAAGAGGAACAAATAAAAAGATATGAAGCACACCTCTATAGCCACACACTTGATGTCGGACAACAGGAAGAACGACATTACCGAAAGCACCAAGAAGGAGCACGACACCATACGACTGTAAATACGAATCAGCGAGTTGGCGTTGTTAAGTATCATCATCAGGAAGGAAGCAAGGGCAAGCAGACCGAACTGTACCCACATGTGTCCTGAAAACATCCCTCCCAACAGGCACATCACCAAGGCATAAATGCCCGTAACAGGCAGGGAGATGCGGCTCTCTGCCACCTTGTTTTGAAATCTCTTCGTTATCACTACTTATCGAAAAAAATTAAAAATGGGGAGAGGACGAAAGCCATATTGCGTGGCCATCGCCCTTTCCCCTTATTGTTTACTCTTTGTCAGCGGTGGCGTATTACAGGTCCTGACCGATGTCACGACGGAAATACTTGTCCGTGAACGTAATCTTCTGAGCCTCAGCAAACGACTTTGCCAATGCCTCGTCCTTATCCTTACCATAAGAACTTACAGCAATGACACGGCCACCATTGGTGACCACCTTGCCGTCAACCTCCTTGGTGCCGGAATGGAACACTACAGAGTCCTTTACGTCGCCGATGCCACAAATCTCGTAACCCTTCTTGTAAGCCTGCGGATAACCGCCGCTTACGAGCATTACGCAAACCACAGATCTCTCGTCGAACTCAATCTGACGCTGGTCAAGATTACCTTCAGCCACACCCTCGAACAGGTCAACGATGTCGCTCTTCAGACGGAGCATCACGCTCTCTGTCTCAGGGTCGCCCATACGACAGTTATACTCGATAACCATCGGTTCGCCGTCAACATTGATAAGACCGAAGAAGATGAATCCCTTATAGTCAAGACCGTCTTCTGCCAAACCATCCACAGTAGGACGAATGATGCGGTCCTCCACCTTCTTCATCCATGCGGCGTCAGCGAAAGGCACTGGTGTGACGCTTCCCATACCGCCTGTGTTAAGACCCGTATCATGCTCGCCAATACGCTTATAGTCCTTTGCCTCAGGAAGAATCTTATAGTTCTTGCCGTCCGTAAGAACGAAGACAGAGCACTCGATGCCTGAAAGAAACTCCTCTATCACCACGTTGGCAGAAGCGTTGCCGAACATGCCACCGAGCATTTCCTTCAGTTCCTTCTTAGCCTCCTCCAGCGTCGGCAGAATCAGCACGCCCTTTCCGGCGCACAGGCCGTCAGCCTTCAGCACGTAAGGAGCCTTCAGAGTCTCGAGGAAGCGAAGTCCCTCCTCCACGTTAGTGCCGTTGAATGTACGATACTTGGCTGTGGGGATGTTATGGCGAGCCATGAAAGCCTTGGCAAAATCCTTGCTTCCCTCCATCTGCGCACCAGCCTTTGACGGGCCGATGACGGGGATGCTGGCTGTACGCTCATCGTTCTTGAAGTCGTCATAGATGCCTTTCACAAGGGGATCCTCCGGACCGACCACTACCATGTCCACACCATTGTCGACAGCAAACTTCTTAAGGCTTTCGAAGTCGTCTGCAGCTATTGCCACGTTCTCTCCACATTCGCCTGTACCGGCATTACCGGGTGCGATGAAGAGCTTCTCCACCTTTTCACTCTGGGCAATCTTCCATGCTAACGCATGCTCCCTGCCACCACTTCCTAACAAAAGAACTTTCATTTTTATATTTTAAATTCGTTTACTTAAGATAATCATCGAAATAACGCGAAATTCTCTCATGGAGATGCACGCTCTGGTGTCCGCGCATGTTGTGCGGCTCGCCCGGATAAACGAAGAAGTCGGGCTGTGTGCCCACCTTTATACATTCCTTGAGGAACGAAAGGCAATGCTGCGGCACGACAGTCGGGTCGTTATATCCTGTAATAATCTGCAGTCTGCCCTTGAGGTCCTTCGCCTTGTTGATGAGCGATGTCTTCTCGTAGCCCTCGGGGTTGGCCTGAGGTGTGTCCATATAGCGTTCGCCATACATCACCTCGTACCAGCGCCAGTCAATAACCGGACCGCCAGCTACGCCCACCTTGAAGACGTCAGGATAATTGGTCATCAGCGAGATGGTCATAAATCCGCCGAAGCTCCATCCGTGTACGCCAATCTTGTCTGCATCCACGTAAGGCAGGGTCTTCAGATATTCCACACCTGTCATCTGGTCCTTCATCTCCACCTGTCCGAGCTGACGGAACGTAGCCTGCTCGAAAGCCTTGCCACGATGCTCGCTGCCTCTGTTGTCGAGGATGAAGAGCAGATATCCCTTCTGAGCCATATAAGTCTCCCATCCGCGGCTGCAGTAGTTCCAGCGAGCATCCACGTTATGGGCGTGCGGGCCACCATATACATATATGATAGTGGGATACTTCTTGTTCGGGTCGAAGTTCGTAGGCTTCACCATGCGATAGTAGAGGTCGGTCTTGCCGTCGTCAGCCTTCAGAGTGCCGCATGAATACTCGGGCACGTCATAGCCCTTCCACGGATTCTCAGCCTTGAAGTAAGATGTCTTCTTGCCGCTTGCTATATCCACGATGGCAATGTTGCGGGGAATGTCCGGAGTTGAGTAGTTGTCGTAGAGGCTTGTGCCGTCTTCGCTCAGCACGCTGTTGTGCCATCCCTTGCCGTTGTCGTCCACAAGGCGGCGCTTGCCGTTGTCCACCGATACAGCGAAGATATTGCGCTGAATGGGGTTAGCCTCGTTGGAAGCTATCACAATTTCGTGGCGCTTTGCGTTGAATCCGAGCACCTCCATAACCTCCCATTCGCCGCTTGTGAGCTGCTTCACGTCCAGCGAAACGGTGTTGCTTGCCATGCGGCTGCCGTTCTTGCCGAGAGCGCAGAGATAAAGGTGCTTATATCCGTCCTTACGTGTCTGCATTATGAACTTGGTGTTGTCCCAAGGAAGGAACAGGATGGGGTCCTGCGGCTCCACGTAACGCTCGTCAGTCTCGCGATAAAGCTCGGCTGTCTTCTCGCCTGTCTTGGCGCTATAGCATGTGAGGCGACAGTCGTTCTGGTCACGGTTCACCTCAAACATATAGACGCTCTCGCCGTCTGGGCTCCAAGCTATGTTGGTGAAGTAGCGGTCTGTCGGGTCACCAGCCTTGAGATAAACTGTCTTACCGGTCTTCATGTCGAACACGCCGACAGTAACCTTGTGTGAAGTCTCGCCAGCCATCGGATATCTTGACGGGGCAAACTTGGCTATAACCGACTCGCCCTCATCCATATTCGTAAACACGGGGTCGGGGATTTCCACCTGAGGATAGTCCGTCACCATGCTCTGGTCCATGCGATAGAAAGCCAGCTTCTCGCCGTCTGGTGAGAAATAAGTGCCCTTTCTGATGCCGAACTCGTCACGATGAACAGCCTGTCCGTAGACGATATCGCGTGATCCGTCCTCTGAGAGTTGCCATTTGCTGTCGCCCTTCTTCACGTAGAGATTGTCGTCCTTGAGGATGGCAGCCGCTCCGCTCTTTGTGTTGAGCTCCAGTACAGCCTCGCCGTCCTCCATGTCCATGCGGTCAACGAGGTTGTGGCGCTTGAAGTCGACCATATAAATCACGTCGCCTGACTGCACCATCACCACCGGCTTGCCGGCAAAGGGGAAGGATGCGCCCATAAGCGAGCGTGCCTTGATGTCCTTCGTAGGACCAGCCCACTGATTGAACTGTGCCAGCGTCATCAGCTCTGTCTCCTTGCCCGTCTTCTTGTCCACCAGGTAGCAGGCGTTGCGGTCAAGGCGAACCAGCTGATTGCCCCACCAGGTGCAATACTTGTTCTGGGGCTGCATATCGCGGAAGTTGGTGCCGCCGAAGTTCAGGTCCTCCAGAGTGAAATGTTTCAGTTCCTGTGCGCTCATCGGAGTAGATGCCAATAATGAGAACAATGCAATGGAAATTAGTTTAGTCTTCATCATCAAAATTACGTTTGTTTGAGAATTTTCTATTGCTCTTGCCCGGCTTGCCGCCCTTTGAGAAGCCTCCCTTGGCGAAACCGCCCTGACGCTTGTATGATCCGCGCTCGTCGTCATTGTCCTGGAACTTTCCGCCACGACGGTCGCCACCGCGTCGGTCAGAGTCTCTGCCCTGACGTTCCATAGAGCGGAACTTGAATGAGCGGATGTCAGCCTCAGCGTTTTCCTCGTCCTCGTCCAGACGCTTCTTAAACTCGCGGTTCTTCTTGAAACGATGCTTCTCTGCCATCTGACGCTTCTCGTCCTCAGTCTTCACCACGCCGCCGTCCTGACGGAAGTCCTTCATGGTGCCGTCGAAGATGGCATACTTGCGGAACTCGCACTCCAACGATCCGTTATAAACCGGAATCTTGATGGATGGCTTCAGACCGATGGCCTCGAAACATTCCTCGCGGTAGCTCAGCACCCAAGCCTCGTTGCCCATGAAAGCATGCTTCAGACGCTCGCCAATCATCTTATATGTATTGAGGAGGTTAGGCGTAGAGATGCGCTCGCCGTAAGGAGGATTGGTCACCATGATGCTCTTGTCGGCAGGCTTCTTGAAGTCCTTGAAGTCAGCATGCTCCACGGTGATGTCCTTTGTGAGACCTGCTGCACGAACGTTAAGACGGGCTGTGTTAACGGCCTTCATGTCCACGTCGTAGCCATAGATATGGTGTGCGAACTCGCGCTCCTGCGAGTCATCGTTATAAATCTTGTCGAAGAGTTCCTCGTCGAAGTCGGGCCACTTCTCGAAGGCGAAGCTCTTGCGGAAGATGCCAGGGCTCATGTTATGGGCGATGAGAGCAGCCTCCACGAGCAGCGTTCCCGAACCGCACATAGGGTCGATGAAGTCGCAGTCGCCGTTCCATCCGGTCATCATAATCATACCTGCAGCCAGCACCTCGTTGAGCGGAGCCTCCACCGACTCCTGACGGTAGCCGCGACGATGGAGCGACTCGCCACTTGAGTCGAGCGACAGCGTAGCGTCAGTCTCTGCGATGTGGATGTTCAGGCGGATGTCAGGATTGCTGACAGAGATGTTAGGACGTGTGCCTGTCTTCTCTCTGAACTGGTCGACGATGGCGTCCTTCACCTTATAGGTAACGAAGCGTGAATTGCGGAATTCCTCAGAATAAACTACAGAGTCCACGGAGAAAGTCTTTCCCTTCTCTATATACTGTCCCCAGTCTATCTTCTTAATCTCTTCATACACTTCGTCCGCAGAGCGGGCCTTGAATCTTGCGATAGGCTTCAGAATTCTGATGGCCGTGTGGAGTTGGAAGTTGGCACGATACATCATTTCCTTATCGCCGGTAAACGAAACCATACGACGACCTATCTGCACATTGTTTGCCCCCATCTGGGTAAGCTCTCTTGCCAAAACGGGCTCCAGTCCCATGAATGTTTTGGCAATAAGTTCAAATTCATTCATATCTTATATTGATGCAATATTTTTCTGCCTACAAAATTAATAATAAATATTTAGCTATGACTCATTTGTCCCCTAAATTTAACATATCAATTTTCACAAAAACGTTGTAACACGATTGTAATATGTGTTTAAACATGGTGTAACATCAAGATTCTAACTTTGCAGCAGAAAAATAAAGACAAACAAATATATGGAACCAATTTATTTATGCATCGTCGTCTTTCTGCTATGTCTTGCAGTATTCGACCTTTTCGTGGGTGTCAGCAACGACGCCGTCAACTTTCTCAACAGCGCCATTGGAGCTAAAGTGGCGAAGTTTCGAACCGTCCTTATCGTCGCCTCGGCAGGTGTGGCAATAGGAGCTATAATGTCTTCGGGCATGATGGACGTGGCAAGACACGGCATCATGCAGCCGTCCAACTTCTCCTTCTACGACGTGATGACTATCTTCCTTGCGGTCATGGTGACGGACATCATCGTCCTCGACATGTTCAACACGCTCGGAATGCCAACCTCCACCACAGTTTCATTGGTGTTCGAGCTTCTCGGAGGTACGTTCATCCTCGCCGTCCTGAAGGTGGCAGCCGACCCTAATCTTGCCTTCAGCGACCTCCTCAATACGGACAAGGCATTGAGTGTCATCATAGCCATCTTCGTGAGTGTTGCCATCGCCTTCGTGTTCGGTATTATCGTACAATGGCTCTCGCGTATTGTCTTCACATTCAATTACAAGCGCCATTCTCGTTACTCCATCGCCATCTTCGGCGGCATCGCTTTCACAGCCCTCGCTTACTTTATCTTCCTCAAGGGCATCGCCAAGTCGCACTACATCGCTGAGGACGTACGCACATGGGTGGAGGCTAACACGCAAATGCTCCTCCTTGCCACTTTCGTAGGCTCGTCCATCGTCATGGAGGTGCTCCATCTGCTCCGCGTCAACATCTTCCGCCTTATCGTCCTTATGGGAACATTTGCCCTCGCTATGGCATTCGCAGGCAACGACCTCGTCAACTTCATCGGCGTGCCTCTCGCAGGACTCGACTCATACAACGACTATGTGGCCAACTCTGGTGGCGTAGGCGTATCACACTTCATGATGGACTCGCTCAACGGTAGCGCCCAGACACCTCCCGTCTATCTCTTTGCTGCCGGCGTGGTAATGATTGTGGCTATGGCTACATCCAAGAAGGCCCAGAACGTGATCAAGACCAGCGTAGATCTTGCACGTCAGGACGAAGGCGACGAGATGTTCGGTTCGAGTCGTGCTGCACGCAGCATCGTTAGAGCGACACAGGAGTCGTCAAGCTGGATTTCACAATACATGCCCAAGAGCATCGCACGCTGGATTGACAGCCGCTTCAACAAGGAAGAGGCTGAACTTAACGAAGGCGCTGCCTTTGACGTGGTACGTGCAGCCATCAACCTTGTGCTTGCTTCGCTACTCATCACCGTCGGCACCAACTACAAGTTGCCGCTTTCCACCACTTACGTTACGTTCATGGTGGCTATGGGATCGAGCCTTGCCGACCGTGCATGGAGCCGTGAGAGCGCCGTATTCCGCGTAACTGGTGTGATAAGTGTCATCGGCGGATGGTTTATCACAGCAGGTGTAGCCTTCGTTTCCTGCGCAATTGTCTGCATCATAATGTATTACGGCGACATTGTTGCCAAGATAGCATTCATGGCTCTCGTCGTCTTCCTCCTCATCCGCAGCAACCGCAAGTATGCCGAGAAGGAGAAGGACGCAGACAAGGAGGACGTGTTCCGTCTGATGATGCGCACCCACGACCCGGAGATCGTCTGGGACCTCCTCGCAAAGCACGTGTCGCGCACACAGAGCTTCGTCACTCGCTTCGCCATGCAGAACTTCAATGCCATCATTGACGGTCTGGAGAGCGAACGTGCCAAGACTCTCCGCCACGCATCCAACGAACTGAATAAGGAAAAGACAGAGCTTAAGAAGTATCGCCGTCAGGAGCTTCTCGCCTTGAGACGCGTACCCACAGAGATTGCCATAGAGCGAAACACATGGTTCCACCTCGGCATCAACTCTTCAGAGCAGTTCATCTATTGTCTCCGCCGCATCCTCGACCCTGTAAAGGAGCACGTCGACAACAACTTCAATCCGCTTCCGGCTGAGTACATAGAAGAGTTCCGCCCCATCCGCGCTCAGATCAACGATCTCATGCAGCAGACCGAATCGCAGATTTCAACATGCCGCTTCGAGAACTATCGCGAGACACTATCCCTCGCCGACCAATGCAAGGACGAGCTTTCTGTTATCCGCAAGAAGCATATCGACCGCATACAGCAGAGCAAGGACAACAGCAAGCTGCAGGTTTCGCTCGTCTATCTCAACCTCCTGCAGGAGAGCCAGCAGCTCCTCAGCAACATGCGCCATCAGCTGAGAGCAGCCAAGAAGTTCATAGACAACTAAATACAGTATACATATATATAATGAGAGGATGTTAAAAGTAAGAAGGCAAGGCCTAATAGGTCTTTACGAGTTTAGCTTGCCGCCTGACACTATATTTGCATTTCTAACGCTCAATACTATTCGTTCAGCGCACTAAGAAATCTCTGATGCGAAATTTGCGAGTTATGAGCGTGCAATGATAGCATATTGATATACAGTTGATTATGCGGTCAAGAAAAGAGATGTGACTTAATACAGATTTGCTTTACACGGTTTTAACAATTCAAAAACAGTGTAAGT
>OIYH01000110.1_pt1 | contig 70561 bp, 63 predicted proteins | sample 1587911 | NCBI WGS metagenome assembly OIYH01 (sample SAMN03283252) | human gut metagenome | biome: human-associated habitat; material: feces | host: Homo sapiens | place: USA | collected 2013
GCATGTGTTAAGCACGCCGCCAGCGTTCGTCCTGAGCCAGGATCAAACTCTCCATAAAATTATGAAGAACCTTGATTGGCTCTAAAAATCTTTTTTGGCCTGAACTTCAAAATGAAGCTCAGTAAAGAAATTGCCGATTGCTTATGTTCATAATCAATCGATGTTTTAATAACATCTGGCTTGAATCACAAATGATTCATGTTGCATTGTTTAGTTTTCAAAGAACAACTTTGTCTTTCGAAGCTCTCTCGCTTCAAGCGACTCATTTATTGTATCGCAGCTTCTTCATTCTGTCAAGAACTTTTTTCTTTTCATTTTGAAGATTTTGGCGTTCATGAAATTCATGAGCGGCTTCCGGTCAAGGAGCTTCATCTCATTTCTTTCATGTCGGCCGGTGTCTTGCGGCGACTTGTATTATATTACAGGAAAGCCCTGCGTTTGTCAACACCCAATTTACGATTTTCTCAAAAAGATTTGTGACTATCCTAAAATGCCGGCAATACGAAAAAAGCACCGCTTTCGCGGTGCCATTCTTCATATGGCAGGGGTAGCTGGACTCGAACCAACGCATGCGGGATTCAGAGACCCGTGCCTTACCAACTTGGCGATACCCCTGTGTCGTCAGCACTTCGCTGTCAACAAAAGATATTATAGCCTATTCCCTGCACTTTGGCAAGTACTTTTTTTATTTTTTACGGAACAAATGGAGAACCTAAAGGTGAAACAAGAAACAAAGAGGTCGCTTGTCTCTTCACAGACGATAGATTATGTTATAATATAAGTGATATCCATTGGCGATATAGCATGTGTTGTTATATAGATTAGGAGGAAAACTATGGAAATTAAATACGATGTCTCTATTACGGCAATCGGCAATCTGGCCCGCACGTTCCTTGAGAACAACAACAGCGCCATCCTGCTTGACGAGGGCATCCGCCCGAATCTTTCGGACATGGTCATCGAGCATACGCCGGGCAAACTGGAAGAAGACATCAAGAAGGGCGATAAGCTCCTGATGGGCGGTGGCAAGTACACCGTAGAAAAAGTTGGCGAAGCTGCCAATGATAACATCCGCGAAGAAGGCCACTGCACGATTGTCTTCAACGCCTCCGGCTCCATGCCAGGCCAGATCATCGTCAAGGGTTCCGCACAGCCGATCCTTTCGGTTGGTGCTCATATCACGTTCACTAAAAAATAAGTGTTCCCCTGTCATCGGTCATAAGCATAAAAAAGACTCTGCATCACTGCAGAGCCTTTTTTTATGCCAGTCCCCGATAAGACGACGGCGCTTTGTTTTCATATTCCTTAGTAAGATTGCGTACGCTCTCGCGTTCGACAAAGAATAACGGCAGCGTCAGATTTTCCTCGACATCACGTCCTGCCAGCAAATCCAGAAGATACTGCGCGGCTTTCATGCCCAGCAGCTCATAATCAAAGGCAACGGTCGTCAGTGCCGGATATACGACAGCACCGACATCATAACCGCCAAAACCGACTACAGAAATCTGTTCCGGCACTTTGATGCCGCGCTCATGGAGATAGCGCAGCACGCCGAGACTGATATTGTCCGTGGCACCGACAACTACCGTCGGTGCCATCTGCAGGATTTCTGCACCTTTATTATAGGCCGAGAGAAAATCAAAGCCCGTTTGTACAAAATCAACCTTCGCTTCGGGGCGCCCTTCACAAAAAGCTTCAATAAAGCCCTGCTTGCGGTCGATACCGACGGCCTTATCCGTCTCTGTGACACCGGCAAACACCGCATGAACATGCCCCATCTGCCGCAGATAAGCTCCGACCATACGTCCTGCGGCCCAGTCATCAATCTTGATGCTGGGAACAGACGGGTCCCACTGACCCGTATAGATAATCGGAACCGGCGTGTTCTTTGCCATTTCGATATGACGCGGCGTCAGACCGACAGAATCTACCAATATGCCGTCCACGCCCTGCTGCTGCAGGTTTTCGATATTCTCGATTTCCTTTTCCTGCGAAAGATGGCTGACTAGCAAAATTCCCTGATACCCCGCCGGGTCGAAGATGCGGTTGATGCCCGACAGCAGCTTGCCCACCGTAACCGAATCCATGCGCGGCAGGACAACGCCTATGAGCTTGCTCTCCTGTGTCTTGAGGCGCTTGGCAAAGAAGTTGGACTTGAACCCCGTTTTCTCAATTGCCTCGCGGACTTTCTTCTGCTTTTCTACACTGATATAGCCGTGATTTAAGTAACGCGATACCGTACTCTTTGACACGCCTGCCAGTTCAGCCACATCTTTTATGGTTACCTTTGCTCCCAAAACGTTCCCTCCAAAACCAGGAGATCCCTCCTGTAAAAATCAGATATCCGGCAGCTGCCAGTCAATCGGCGTCTGTCCTGTCCTCACCAGAAAATCATTGACCCGCGAAAACGGCCGGCTGCCGAAAAAGCCGCGCGCTGCAGACAAGGGACTTGGATGAGGTGATTCGACAATATAATGATGCGGATTGGTAATCATGGCCTTTTTTCGCCGTGCCGGCGCGCCCCAAAGGATGAAGGCCATCGGTTTCTCGCGTTCATTGAGAAGTTCGATGATGCGGTCCGTGAAGATTTCCCAGCCCTGTCCATGATGAGAGTTTGCCTGATGCTCACGGACCGTCAATACCGTGTTGAGCAGCAGCACGCCCTGGTCCGCCCATGGCTTCAGACAGCCATTATTCGGCACTTTGCAACCAAGGTCAGTCTGCAGTTCCTTGAAGATATTCAGAAGAGATGGCGGCGGCTGTACGCCCGGCAGCACGGAAAAGGACAGGCCATGCGCCTGTCCCGGGCCATGATAGGGGTCCTGCCCGAGGATGACGACCTTCGTATCCGCATAACTCGTATAATGAAGGGCGTTAAAGATTGCGTACATATCCGGATAGACATGATGCGTCCGATACTCATTGATGAGAAACTGCCTGAGCTTGCGGTAATACGGCTTCTTGAGCTCTGGATTGAGCAGCTCCGCCCAGTCATTATGAAAGATTTCCATGCTTAACAACTTCCTTCTCTATCCTTAGTCTCCGTCAGTCTCGTCTGAAAGCATTCTTCCTTCAGCTTCATAGCACTGGAAGACGCAGTGTTCCTGCGGCTCTTCACGCACAAGCGTAAACGGTTTCAGCCCCTGCAAAGGGAAAAAACAGTCTGCTGTATATTTACCACTGAGGCGCGTAATCTGTGCTTCGCGTACATAAGGCAGCAGCATTTTGTAAATTTCAGCCCCGCCGATACACCAAAAGCTTCGTCCTGCCTTTTCCTGCTGCAGACGTCCAAGCTCCTGCCAGAGTTCCAGCAGCGTATGACAGACAACGAAGCCTGGGGCTGCCTCAGGGGGCAGGCTGCGTGACAGGACGATATTTACGCGTTCTGGCAGCGGCCGGCGTCCTGGCAAACTCTCCATGGTCCTGTGTCCCATGATGACGGTCTGCCCGATTGTCAGCCGGCGGAAACGTGCCATATCTTCCGGCAGCTGGACGAGCAGTTTTCCCTGAAAACCCAGTCCGCCCGCTGCGTCGACGCAGGCAATGAGCTTTAACGGCCAGGGATGCGCAAGCTCGGCAGAGGGAAAAACACCCTGCCCCTCCGTCTGCCGGCACCATGACTGCACCGTCCTGCCAAGAATCTCTACGCCGCCAGCAATATCCGCCAACGGACGCAGAACAAAGGCCCGCTGCGTCAAATAGGGATGCGGCAGCCGCAGTTCCGGCTCTTCCATAGACACGCCCGGCATATGCAGCAAATCAATGTCAATGGTCCGCGCCCCCCAATGTTCATGACGCACGCGGCCCAGTTCTTTTTCGATACGCTGGCATTCTTTCAGGAGTGCCAAAGGCGGCAGCTTCGTCACCAAGGCCGCCGCAGCGTTAAGGAAAGCCGGCTGGTCAAGCTTGCCCCACGGAGCCGTCTCATACAATGGCGATACCGCGGTCAGACGGGTTTCCGGCACAGAAGCCAAGCGGCGCAGGGCTTCGCGCATGGTCTCCCCACGCGGACCGAGATTTGCGCCGAGACTCAAATAACAGATATTTTCTTTTTGTCCTTTCAACTCAGCCAAGACGCCCTCACTTCCGCTCTCTTGCAATGGTCACAGACACATCCTGGAACTTGCCCGGAATCGGCGCCGCAGGCTTATGGACCGTGATTTCCACTTTAGCAATGAGCGGATATTCCTGCAGAATCATGCCTGCGATACGCTCGGCCACAGTCTCAATCAGATTGACCGGCTTGCCCTCGACAATCGCACGAATCTTTGTAAAGACCTCGGCGTAATTCACCGTCTTTGTAAGGTCATCCTGCTTTCCCGCCGGCTGCAGGTCAAGGTACAGCACAGTATCGACGAAAAAACTCTGCCCCTGCCGGCGTTCGGCCTCAAGGCAGCCATGATACCCATAAAACTCCATATGGTCTAATGTAATACGGTCCATTTTCCCCTCACTCATATCTTCTCACTCGCTCAGCATCGACAGAAGGATTTCGTCATTCTGCCTGCAGTATGGCATCCGTCATGCGGCACATGCGCGCAATCGGCTTGACATCGTGGATGCGCACAATGCCCGCGCCCTTCATGATGCCGACCACGCACGTTGCCCCCGTGGCTTCCATGCGCTCATCGACCGGCAGGCCTAAAGCGGCACCGATAAAGCTCTTGCGGCTCGTCCCCAAAAGCAGCGGATACTCCATGCCATCGATGGTCAGGAGTTCCTGCTGACGGCGCAGCACCGTCAGATTGCCCTCCGGCGTCTTGCCAAAGCCGATGCCGGGGTCCAAAAGCAGATTCTCTCTTGGCACGCCGGCTTCATCGGCCAGCGCTATCGTACGGCGGAAAAAGTCCTGCATCGTCGCGATGATGTCGCGCTCATACGTCTTGCCGTCCTGATTGTGCATGACGATAATCGGCAGGCCCGACTCAGCCGCCACTTTAGCCATTGCGCCCGGCTCTTCCTTGTACTGCAGGCCCCAGATATCGTTGAGCATATGGCAGCCAGCCTTGACCGCTTCTCTTGCAGTCTCTGCCTTGAACGTATCAACGGATACAGGGACAGGGCATTCCTTAAGGATGGTCTCCAAGAATGGCAGCAGCCTCTCAATTTCCTGCTGGGCTGGCATCGTCTTGAAGCCTGGGCGGCTCGACTCAGCACCGATATCAATGATATCGGCGCCGTCTTTTACCATCTCTTCCATATGACGCAGAGCCTTATCTTTCGTATTCCATTTGCCGCCATCGGAAAAAGAATCCGGCGTCACATTGAGTACGCCCATGACAAGCGTACGCTTGCCAAGCTCGAGTTCTTTGCCATCACGAAATACATACTTGCGTTTTGCTGTCATTCCCGTTTTCCTCCTAACAAAAGCCATGCCTGCTGGCAAAGCGATGCCTCATCGCGGAATACGCCCCGGCATTCTGACGTAATCGTCTGCGTCCCATGGGCTCTGGGGTCGCGCATGGTCATGCAGAGCTGCTGCGCTTCAATGACAACGAGCACGCCCTCAGCATCCAGCCCCTTCTCTATGGCAGATGCAATCTGCATCGTCAGGCGCTCCTGCAGCTGCGGACGGTGCGCAAGGCATTCCACCAGTTTGACAAACTTGCCAAATCCTGCTACCTGCCCGTCATGCGGCAGATAAGCCAGATGAACCTCACCAAAGAACGGCAGCAGGTGATGCTCGCAGATGGAATGAAACGGAATGTGCGTGACGGCAACAATGCCTTTCGTATCCGAGGCAAAGCGTTCGCGCCAAATCTCCTCCGGATTCCTGCCAACGCCATCAAACAGTTCTTCATAAAGAGCCGCCACCCGCTTCGGTGTCTGTTCCATGCCCTGTTCCTTAAGATTCAGCCCTACCGCTTCCAAAAAGGCCCGCATGGCCTGCACGGCCTTTTCATTCGTATCCCGCATATCCTCCGCCCTCTCGTTTTCTAACGATTTATCATTATTTTTATTATAGGAAATCCGCGCAAAAAAAACAACCGCCATAACGGCGGCTGTTTATGATCTTCTCGTCTCCTCAGGCGTTACTTGACCTGAATAGCCCCAACCGGGCAGTCAGCAGCGGCTTCCTTGGCATCATCAACGCTGCCCTCAGGGATCTCCTGATACCCCTCAGCAAGGCCATCATCGCCAATGCGGAAAGCGTCCGGTGCAACATCCGTGCACATACCGCAGCCGATGCAGGCAGACTTATCAACGTATCCTTTCATAAGAAAACCCTCCTTATATAACACATTCATTCATTATCCTGACGGACATCTTTATCATAGCACAGACGGCCTGCGCATGGCGTAACAAATCTTACGGAATTTTTGTCATGATTATATTATAGATAGAAAGAAGCTCCTGCCATCAGCCTTGCAGGAGCTCCTTCATCTAAGGGGGATTTATTATATTGGGGTAATCCAGAACTGCAAATTACTCAGCAATGCCCGGCGTCGTCATCTGGCGCGGAGAGAGGATGTGCTCCATCTTCTCCTTGGAAAGGAGACCTTTCTCCATGATAACCTGACGGATCGGTTTGCCCGTGTTGTAAGCTTCTTTAGCGAGCATAGCGGAATTCTCATAGCCGATATGCGGCAGCAGAGCCGTGACAACACCGACGCTCTTGTCGAGCCATTCCTGGCACTGCTCTTTGTTCGGCTCAAGACCGATGAGGAGCTTATCCACAAACGTATTGACGGCATTCGTCATGTATTTCATCGAGTTGAACATGTTGAAAGCCATGACCGGCTCCATAACGTTGAGCTCGAACTGACCGTTTTCAACACCAAGCGTAACGGCGAGGTCGTTGCCGATAACCTGGTAGCAAGCCTGGTCAAGGACTTCAGCGATAACCGGATTGACTTTGCCCGGCATGATGGAAGAACCCGGCTGACGTTTCGGCAGCTTGAGTTCGTTGAGGCCGCAACGCGGACCGGAAGCCATGAGACGGAAGTCGTTGGCCATCTTGATGAGGACCAGAGCCGTCGTCTTCATAGCGCTCGAGATATCGGAGAACCCATCCGTGTTGTTCGTGGCATCGATCATGTTGTCAGCCGTAACGTATTTCTCACCCGTGACTTCGCTGAGCGTCTCAGCAACTTTCTTGATGTAAGCCGGCTCTGCATTGAGACCCGTGCCTACTGCCGTGCCGCCCATGTTGATGACATGGAGACCATCGATGGCATGGTCAATGCGTTTGATGCCGCGGCGTACAGCCGAAGCATACATGCCCATTTCCTGACCAAGCGTGATAGGAACAGCATCCTGCAGGTGCGTACGGCCCATCTTAAGGATGTCCTTGTACTCTTCGGATTTCTTCTCGAGTTCCGTTGCCAGGCGGTCAAGAGCAGCCGTAAGTTTCTTTGCCTTATGGCTCAGGCAGACCTTGATGCTCGTCGGGAACGAGTCATTCGTGGACTGAGCCATGTTAGCGTGATTGTTCGGAGAGATGATGTCATAACGGCCTTTCGGCTGACCAATGATCTCCAGAGCACGGTTGCAGAGGACTTCGTTCATGTTCATGTTGATGGACGTACCAGCACCGCCCTGAATCGGGTCAACTGGGAACTGATCAAGCCATTTGCCTTCGATGATTTCATCTGCGGCCTGAATCAGAGCATCACCGATTTTCTTATCGAGACGGCCCGTTGCCATGTTGGCCATAGCAGCTGCCTTCTTGACACGTGCGATGCACTGTACGAAATCCGGATCGATTACCTGACCCGTGATGTGGAAGTTATCGATGGCACGCATCGTCTGAACACCGTAATAAACCTCATCCGGTACTTCGAGTTCACCAATGAAATCATGTTCTTTTCTCATGTTTGCCACGTTCCTTTCTTTTTCCGCCTGATCTCTCAGGCGAAGCCTGAAATGAAATCTTTGCGTTGTAAGCGTTGTTTTTATTTAGCAAGCTCGGTGATTTCTTCATCACTTCGCTTTGTTGGCTGTATTGTATCATGTATACAAAATACAATCAAGTACATTTTTTAAAAAATGTCTTTTTGTGTATACACAATTACAGATACTGCTGCTAAACCGATACAATAGATTCTTTCACAAAAAACAGTGTGGAAAGAGCAGCGCCTGCTGCTCTTTTCCTTCACCGTCATAAACCAAATCTTAGAACATACCGATGAGCATCATCCACGGCAGGCCGATGCACATCCATACAATCAGATGCATGACCGTCAGGACAAAGCCGATCTTCCACCATTCACCCTGCTCCATGTAGCCTGCGCCAAAGAAGATTGGCGTAACGCCGCAGCCATAGTGCGTCAGGAACGATGCACTGTTGCAGAGGATGGCGAGAATGATTGCCGTCGGGATAATCGGGGCACCGGCAGCAACAAGGATCGTCATGAAGGCGATGAACATAGCAGCGATATGGGCGCTGTTGCTAGCGAGCAGGTAATGTGCAAAGGTGTAGACAATGCAGAGAACGATGAGCATCGTCATCCAGGACATGCCCGCGCAGGCTGCAGCCATCGTTGCAGCGAACCATTTCATGAAACCGAACTTCGAAAGATAAGCAGCCATGTTGACGAGAACGCCCATCCATACGAGGACATCCCAGGCACCATTCTGTTTCGTAACATCGTTCCAATCAATGCAGTGCGTAATCAGCATGGCCGAGAGGCCGAGCAGTGCGACGATAGCCGAGTCAATATGATGGATACTGCCCGTTGCCCAGAGGAGCAGGCAGCAAACGAAGATGACACAGAGGATTTTTTCTTTGCTGGTCATAGCGCCCATGCTGCTGAGCTCTTTTTTCGCAAGTGCCAGCGTTTCCGGCGTCTGCGTGAGTTCCGGCTTGATGATTTTATAGAGCAGATACGGCGTCACAATCGTGAGCAGCAGGCCCGGAATGATGCTGACCATGAACCAGGAACCCCAGCTCAGCGACTGGCCAAAGGCCTGTTCCGTCAGGGTGTTGGCGAGAACGTTGTTCGAAGCACCGGTCAGGAAGATGCAGGCCGAAGTGATAACAGCCGCATAAGCGCTGTACATCAGAAAAGCACCGGTACGCTTGTTCTTGCCGTTCGTTTCACAGCCAAGAGCACGCGTGATACTGTTAACAATCGGGTAGATGATGCCGCCGCCACGAGCCGTATTGGACGGAGTGAACGGAGCAATGATGAAGTCGGCTGCACTCATGACATAAGCGACGCTCAGCGAGCTCTTGCCGAAACGCGAGAGCAGCAGGAAAGCGATGCGCTTGCCAAGGCCCGTCTTGATGAAGCCCGTTGCAAACATGAAGGCCGATACGATCAGCCAGATCGTGCCGTTCGAGAAGCCTTCCAGTGCCTGACCGGCTTTCATGATGCCGAGCACTGGTAAGAGTGCGCAGGCAATCAGTGCAACTGCACCAAGCGGCAGCGGCTGCAGGATAAAACCGGCAATCGTTGCTACGAATACGGCGAGCAGGCCCCACACCAGCCGGTGCCGGAATGAACCAGATGACTGCGCCGATGGCCACACATATGAGGCCGCGGAGCAGCTTGCCACTACTAGTTTCCTTTGACATATGATTCCCTCCTAAGTCATTAGCTTGACTTATCTTTTTATTACTGTATTTAATATACATGGCCGACTAGGAAAAACGACAAAATCCTACACAGTCGAGGGAATAGTTTTTTTTTACTGACAACTTGTAACATATCTCACGACAGTATGATATAATGATATTATTGTTTCCGATGCCTTTGATTTATTATTTCCATAAGCTGCACAAAAATATCAGATTGCCAGATAAAATAAGCATATGATACACTATACAATATACAAGGTCTCTAGTGTATCAATGATATACACCGAAAGCAGACCGCCATCGTCCGCAAAGGAGAAATTTATGCTCAGTAAACACAGGGAACTTTTCATCTTTATTTGTATGCTGATCATCGTGCCGCTGGCCGGTGAGCCGCGCATCCATCCCTTTGGCAATGAGTTCAGCAGTTTCCGTGTGAGCTTCGGTTCGCCAATGTTCCTCTTGTTCCTGCTCTGGCTGCGCAATGTGCCGATGGCTATCTCAGGGCTCAATGTCGGCATTGTCGTCGTCTTGTTCCGCGCCCTGCTCGACACCTTCAGCGGCGTGCCTTTCTCTGCGGCAGTCTACAATCACATCCCGACGTTTTTCTACTATTTTACTTATGCCATCTGCTTCTCCACGCTGAAGCTCAATCACGCCCCCATAACAACACAGGCCATGCGGATTGCCGTCTGGGCCATCTTTGCAGAAGTGCTCGCGAGCATCGCTGAGCTCTACTCCATGGATCTCTTCCTCGGCACGCACGCAGCGGTCATTACCTGGGACGTGCTGACGCGCCTTACGGTCATCGCCTTCCTGCGCTGTTTCTTCATCCTGAGTTTCTTCTTCCTGTCGCAGCTCTATCTGACGGAAATCCACCTGGCTCATGAATCTCACGAAAAAAATCGCCTGACCATGATGATTGCCAGCATCTATGAAGAAGTTTTTGAACTTGAACGGGCCCTTCATAAAGCTGAAACGGCCACACATGACTGTTACGGCGTCTACGAGGAACTGCGCAGCCTGCATCATCCGGAAAATCTGCCGCATATCACGCAGGAAGCCCTGCGTGTTGCCGGCGAAGTCCATGACATCAAAAAGGATAATCAGCGCATCTATGCCGCACTCAGTGAGCTGACAAACCAATCCAATACACACAAACTCAATGATTATCTGACAGCACAGGAAATCTGCCACCTGATTGTCAGCACGCAGAAAAAATATGCGCGGCGGCTCGACAAGAACGTGGTCTTCTCCACTGCCCTTTCCGGCAATCTGCCAGAGCTCCACGCCTATACCATCCTGTCCATCCTCAACAACCTCACGGCCAATGCCATCGAGGCCATCCATCAGAAAGGACAGATTGATATCACGATGAAGCGCATCGGGCCGGAACTGCATCTTGAGGTGACCAACACGGGCAGTTCCATTCCCTTAAGGCGCCTGTCTCAGATTTTCCGACCGGGCTATACCACAAAATACGACAGCGACGGCCGTACCTCAAGCGGTGTCGGCCTTACCTATATCAAGGCACTCGCCGAATACCTCGGCGGCAGTATCACAGCAACCTCCGATGGCAAAGACCAGGTTTCTTTTCATCTCCATCTGCCCCTGAACCGCATCACTACTGCAAATCCAGGGAAAATTTCTCCTGTCCCATCCCCTTCGCCTGAATTCTCAAAGAAAGGACCACAATCATGAACATCATGCTCATCGATGATGATGAAGCCATCCGCGATATGCTGCAGGATATCATTGAAGATTATGAACTAGGCACGGTCGTTGCCTCCCTGCCGAGTGCGGCCAAGCTCACGACAGCCGAGCTCACAGCCCGTCACATCGATCTCCTGATCATCGATATGCTCATGCCAGACTGCGATGGTATCGCCTCCGTCCGCAAATTCCAGGATTTTACGGGCAAAATCATCATGCTGTCGCAGGTCAGCAGCAAAGACCTCATCGGCAAGGCCTATGAAAACGGCGTCTATGCCTATATCACCAAACCGTTGAACCGCAATGAAATCATCAGTGTCCTGCGCTCGACCAGCGAACATATCCGCCTGGAAAAATTCGCCCATACCCTGCAGAGCACCCTGCAGACTACTCTGAATCCTGCCGTCGGCCTGCCGGTGCAGAAAAAAATCACCCCGAGGGAAAAAGCAGAAGTACTGCTGAAAGAACTCGGTGTCGCCGGTACGACGGGTTACGACGATATCCTTGAAATCATCTCCTATCTGCAGGCCCACAATAAGACCAACTCGATTCCTTCACTCAAGACCATCTTTACAGCCATCGCCAAGGAACACGCGGCAGAGAATATCCAGAAAGAGGCCAAGACCATTGAGCAGCGCCTACGGCGCGCCGTCTTTCAGGCCATGGTCAGCACGGCTTCCATGGGTGTCGTCGATTACACAAATCCCAAATTTGAAGAATCTGCTCCTTTCTATTTTGATTACGCCGAAGTCTGCAGCCTCATGCGTACGATTCAGCAGGATGAGAAACCTCAGATTTCCAAGACGCATATCAATACGAAGAAATTCATCCAGGCACTCTATACGGCCTCGCTCGAGCCCTGATTTATCCACAATTTTATCCACAAAACAGCAATGAGCTGTGCATAACTCCAGAAAATCTGCGAAGTTATGCACAGCTCATTGTTCTTTGTTCATGTTTTTAGGGAAATATTCCGTCTAACCAGCCGGAGTATCTGCTTCAGCTGCCTCAGCCTTTGGCAGATACTTCATTATATACATCTTTCAGCAGGGTTTCTTTGCGTAAGGAAAGGCATTCGCAGTGACGGTCATCAGCATCGACCTCACGAATCGTTTCCAAGATGATTTCGCCAATCATCGGCGCATCATCATAGAAAATATCGGCCATATCCTTGTGCGACCATTTTTCGCGGATGCCCTCGCCGTAATTGACCGTGAAGTAAAGACCCGCATAGCAGGCGCCGATTTCGCGTGCCAGATAAACTTCCGGCGCAATGCTCTGGCCGACGATATCGGCATGGCCATTCATCATCGCGACCTCGGCAGGGCTCTCAAAATGACGTCCGTCCGTCACGGCATAGGTGCCGCGCGTAAAAACACGGCCGTCAAAACGCTTCTTCGTCGCGCGAATCAATGCTTCGCGCATCTCCGGACACAGGGCCTGACGCATGATTAAAAGATAACGGCCATCGAGCATGACATCCTTGCGGACGGAAAGGTCGAGGTAATCATCGGGAATGATGAAATCGCGCAGGTCGAGCAGCTTGTTGACCGTACCGACGCCGCCCTCGGAGATGATGCGCTTGACACCGGCTTCGCGGAACGTCCAGAATACCTGGCGCGAGGCATCGGCGCGCGTCACGCCGGAACGCCAGCCGTGCATGCGCACGGTCAGCACGCGTTTTTCACCGACACGGAACAGGCGGAACGCCGGACTTCTGCCATATGGCGTCTCAAAATAAAGATTGTCCTCAAGAATCTCGACATCCTCATCGGGCAGATTCGCCGGGAAATTGCTCGAAAGCGTCCCCGAACCGCCAACAACAGCATAATCTGCCTGAGGAATATTCTGCTCTTCCTGTTTTTCTGCACTTGCCATGAAATTTCTCCTCTCTGCGTCCCTCAAAAATGACGGATAATGCGGTATTCCGTATCGCGCTGCGCCGCTTCACGGCCAGCTCCCTTGATGAGGCCGACCATTTTCTTCGTCGACATGTCGTAAAGTGTGCCTGCCGCCCGCACGACGTTTTCCTCGAGCATGATGCTGCCCGCGTCATCGGCGCCAAAGCCGAGCGTCAATTGGCCGATGCGTTCGCCCTGCGTGACCCACGACCCCTGGATATGCGCGATATTATCCATATAGAGGCGCGAAAGCGCCAGTGTCCGCATGTAATCCCAGCTCGACGTCTTCTCACCGCCGAGCTGCGTATGGTTCGGCTGGAACGTCCACGTGATGAAAGCGCGGAAGCCTCCGGTCTTGTCCTGCAGGCGGCGGATTTTTTCCATATGTTCAATGCGCTGAGCCATCGTCTCGCCAAAGCCGATGACCATCGTCGCCGTGCTCTCCATGCCGATGGAATGCGCGCATTCCATAACGTGCAGCCAGTCGTCCGTCATGATTTTCTTTGGGCTGACTTTTTTGCGCACCTCGTCGACGAGAATTTCCGCGCCGCCGCCCGGCAGGCTGTCAAGACCGGCTGCCTGCAGGCGCTTGAGCGTATCGAGAATCGAAAGACCTGCTTCACGGGCAAAATGCTGAATTTCCGTCGCCGTAAATGAATGTATAGTAATAGAAGGAAAATGCTTTTTGATAAGGCGCAGCATTTTTTCGTAATACGCAAGGCCGAGCTCCGGATAGAGTCCGCCCTGAATCATGACCTGCGTGCCGCCGGCTTCAACTGTCTCCCTGACTTTGTCGAGGATTTCCTCATGGGAGAGCAGATAGGCATCTTTGCTGCCCTGCCGCCGGAAAAAAGCGCAGAAGCGGCATTCGTTGACGCAGACATTCGTGTAATTGATATTGCGGTCGATGATGAACGTGACCGTATTGCCAAAACGCTGCTGCCGGATTTTGTCGGCCTCACGCCCTAACGTGATGAGGTCGCCATGGGCTAAGAGCTCCTCGCCCTCTTTTGCTGTCAGACGCATCTTCATTCTCCCTCCTTCGCCGCAGATGTCATATGAATCGGCTGATAGAATGTATCGCGCTCGACAGGCTCATACCCGGCTTCGCGGATGATTTTCTCCAGCTGCGTGCGCGTGATGCCCGTCTTCGTCTTAGCACCGGCCGCATGGATGATTTTTTCTTCGCCAATCGTACCGTCGAGGTCGTCGGCACCAAAGCCCAGTGCGAGCTGTGCGACAGACATCGTCAGCATAATCCAGAACGCCTTGACATGGTCAATATTGTCGAGAATCAGGCGCGAAAGTGCCATCATCTTCATATCTTCCCAAGCACCGACGCGCTGCAGATGGTATTCCTCGCCGAGCTTCGTATGGGCCGGATGGAATGGGAACAGCATAAATGCCTGAAAGCCGCCCGTCTCGTCCTGAATATCGCGAATCGTAAAGAGATGCTGCAGCCGTTCTGCAATCGTCTCGACATGACCGTACATAATGGAAGCATTCGTACGGATGCCAAGCTGATGTGCCGTCTTCATCGTCTCAATCCACTCCGCCGCCGTCGCTTTTTTCGGGCAGATAATTTTCCGGACGCGGTCCGACAGAATCTCTGCACCGCCGCCCGGCAGACTGTCGAGACCGGCTTCTTTGAGAATTTCGAGTACCTCGCGGATGCTCTTTCCCGTCATCTTGGCAAAATTGACAATCTCAACCGGCGTAAATGCCTTGACATCGGCCTTGGGCAGTGCCGATTTTACCTGACGCACGACATCGACATAATACGAAAATGGCTTGTCCGGATGCAGGGCTGAGACGATGTGAATTTCCGACAGGTCCTCGACCTGCTTCGCTTTTTCAAGAATCTTCGCGATGTCCTCCTGCTCGTAAACAAAACCGCGCGCATCGCCCTGCTCGACCTGAAATGCACAGAGCGGGCAGTTCGAGCTGCAGATGTTCGTCAGATTGATATGGCGGTTGACCGTATAGAATACCTTGCAGCCGCTCTTGCGCTCTTTCGCTTTGCGGGCGCAGTCGGCTAAGAAGAGCAGGTCGTTCTCCTCGTAAAGTGCCAAGGCCTCGTTAAACGTCAGGCGCTCCCCCGCCACGGCTTTGGCTCGTGCCGTTTCGATTTCCTTCATATAAATATGCCTCTCTGTCATTCGATGATACGCAGGATATTGAAGTTGCAGTCACAGGCTGCAGGAATCCTGCCAGCTTCCTTGATGATGCGGATGATATTGTCTTCGCTGAGTGCCGTCGGACTCTTGGCACCGGCATCGTGCAGGATGGTCTCCTTATGGATGGTGCCATCGATATCATTAGCGCCAAAACCTAAAGCGACCTGTGCGACCGGCACGGTCAGCATGACCCAGTACGCCTTGATGTTCTTGAAGTTATCGAGCATGAGACGCGAGATGGCCATCGTGCGCAAATCATCCCACATGCTCGTCTGTTTGATGCGTTTGCCGAGCTCCGTATGCTTCGGCAAAAACGGGAAACAGATGAAGGTCTGGAAGCCGCCCGTCTCATCCTGCAGCTCACGCAGGCGCAGCAGATGGTCAACGCGTTCCTCCAGCGTCTCGATATGACCGTAGAGCATCGAAGCATTTGACTTAATGCCGAGTTTATGGGCCGTGCGCGCCACGTTGAGCCATTCATCAGCCGTGGCCTTATTCGGGCAGAGCTCGCCGCGCACGCGGTCCGAGAGAATCTCCGCGCCGCCGCCCGCAATCGCCTGCAGGCCGCCGCGGTCGCGCAGCTGGCGCAGTACTTCCTCGATGGAAAGCCCAGAAATCTCCGCAAAATGCGTGATTTCAACCCCAGTAAAGCCCTTCATATAAAGCTTCGGGAATTTCTTGTGCAGGGCTTCGACAATGCCGAGATAATCCTCAAACGACCACGTCGGATGCAGCCCCGAGACAACGTGCAGTCCGGCGAGATTCGGGTCTTTCATGGCATCTTCCACAACAGCAATGGCCTGTGCCTTGGTCATGGCATAGGCACCTTTTTCATCAGCGTCACGGCCAAAGGCACAGAACTTGCAGTGAGACGTGCAGATATTTGTCAGATTGACATGGCAGTTGACATTGTAGTAGACGATGTCTCCGCATTTTTCCTTGCGCACATGGTCGGCAAGTGCCCCGAGCCAGGCAAGGTCATGGCAGTGAAACAGGCGGATGCCGTCCTCCCGTGTCAAACGCTCACCGCGCATCACCTTTTCTTCAATATCCTGATATTCACGCGTAGCTAACAAGACAAGACCTCCATATATCTTATTTATACGTCGCTGCCTTTATCCTAAGCAGCATAAATCCGTTTACAAACGCTCTCTATTATATCATTGAAATGACTTCTTTCCTAGGAAAAACGGAAAAACATCCGTTAAAGTCATGAAGTTCCATAGACAACAAAAGAAAGTGCCTTCATAAAAAGAAGGCACTTTCTTTCATGCACAAATATCGTGCTAAAAATCAAAGATACTCTTCGAACCGCTCCATATCCAGCACGCGGATGCGTTTGCCGGCCACCTCCAGAAGACCATCTTTCTGCATGGCCGAGAGCTCCCGCGACAGCGAGGGCCTGGTGACGGCGAGATACGCTGCGAGATACTCGCGGCTGGCCGTCAGGGCAATCTCCCCCTTGGCATCCATATTCTGGAACAGGAAACGTACGATTTTTTCACGCAGGCTGCCGCTGGCCAGCACCTTGATGCGGCCATGCATGAAATAGGCCTTGCGCGCAAAGACACGCATGAGGTTGCGCTCAACCAGCAGGGCACTGCGCGTCGGCACTTTATTTTCATCCCCCAGCCGGAAAAAACTGCTGCCGATTTCCAGAAGTTCCGTCTCTTTTGCCGCTTCGACATAAATATCGTACGGACGCTTGAGCACTTCGTAGACCTCGCCAAACATATCGCCTGGCTCGTTGATTTCCGATACGAAGATGCGGCGTCCGGAAAAGGTATCCTTGAGAATATGGACTTCGCCATGCAGCAGAATGTAAAGCGAATGCGGCATATCGCCATCGTAAAAAACGATTTCTTCCGGAGCGAATGTATGGCGCCGGACCTGACTCGAAGCCATAAGTTCCTGGATTTCCGCATCGTTCATGCCTGCGGTCAGGCTGCTGCAGCGCAGGATGGAACTCACGGGAGCGTTCTTATCAGCGAGGCAGCTGCAGGCTGGATTTTTGCTGTCCCCGCTCATTCCTTGACGAGCAGCTTTTCAATCTCTGCGACGTACATCGTATGATAATCGTTCTTGTACCATTTTTCATCGCAGCCCTTGTCAATGAAGAATTCCGAAGCCAGCGGCTGGGCATAGAGTTTGCGGCAGAGCATCGTCACACGCGCTTCATCAAAATACGTGCGGCCGTTATCGTGCTCAACCGTCAGGCCGGCTTTCTTGATTTTGTCTTCATCGCGGCCCGAGACCGTGCCGAAATAATTCATCATCTTGCGGTAATCTTCCGTAAAAACCGAAAGCGTCAGCCCCTCGGCCTTATCGACGAATTCCTTCGTATAGCGCGTCGGACGGATAAAGATGAAGGCTACAGGTTTGCCCCACATGATGCCAAGGCCACCCCACGAAGCTGTCATCGCATTGGACTTGCCCGCATATTCGCCCGTGACGAGCAGCCATTCTTTACCAATGACCTTGAACGGACTCTCATTAAAATCGAACGGAGAAACTTCTTTTACTGCCATGCTGCTCTTCCTTTCTATAAACCAGAAGACCGGAGACCGGAAATCCTTAAAGTTATGCACATCTTATCCACAAAACGCAGGGGATATCCACAGGCTGACCATGGATATCCCCAATTTTCTGTGGATAAAGCTTATTTTTTCTCTTCTTCCTGCTTCAGAGCATCATCGAGCGTATGCCAGGCAAGGACTGCACATTTGACGCGGGCCGGCATATTCGAGACGTTCTTGAGGGCAAGAGCTTCGTCGAGCTCCTCGAGTTCATCATCATCCGTAATCTCGCGCTTAATCATGCCGATAAACTTTTCAGCGAGTTCCTTGGCCTTCTCGACTTTCTGACCGCGGATGAGGTCAATCATGATATCGGTCGAAGCCTGCGAAATGGCACAGCCAACGCCCGTAAACGATGCGTCTTTGACAACGCCATTCTCAATCTGCAGCTCAAGCGTAATCTCATCGCCGCAGCTCGGGTTATGTCCCTTGAGGGAGCAGGTCGCGTGGTCAAGATGATGCTTGTTCTCCGGATTGCGGCTGTGTTCGCCGATGAGCTCCGTGTAAATATCAGCAAGTGCCATAACCGAGGACCCCCCTTACCTTCTTGAGTGCATCAATCCAGCGGTCGATGTCCTCGCGCGTATTATAAAGGTAGAAACTTGCACGGCAGCTGGCGTTCTGACCGAGGTAGCGGTGCAGCGGCTGCGCGCAGTGATGGCCCGCACGGATGGCGACGCCGTAGCTGTCGAGGATGCTTGCGACGTCATGCGGATGAACATCCTTGACGTTGAACGCGATGATGCCTGTCTTATTGTCGCGCGTCGAATCGCAGCCATAAAGCTCGATGTACGGCAGCTCACGCAGCTGCGGCAGAGCGTAATCAACAAGGTCTTTCTCGATGGCCTCGATGCGGTCAAACGTGATGTTCTCGAGATAATCGATGGCAGCCGTAAGACCGGCGGCACCGCCGACATTCTGCGTGCCGGCTTCGAATTTCGCCGGCAGCTCGGCATACGTCGTATTCTGTTCTTCGACGTACTCAATCATGTCGCCGCCGCGCAGGAACGGAGGCATGACATCGAGGATGTCATACTTGCCATAGAGCACGCCAATACCCATCGGGGAAAGCATCTTGTGGCCGGAGAAGGCGAAGAAATCGCAGTCCATATCGCGGACATCGACTTTCATATGCGCGACGCTCTGCGAGCCGTCGACCACGACGACTGCACCGACGCTGTGGGCCTTTTTGATGACTTTCTTGACATCATTCTTGAGGCCGAGCACGTTCGAGACCTGCGTCACTGCGACGATTTTCGTCTTTTCCGTGATTTTCGTCTCGATATCCTCGTCCGAGAGGTTGCCGTCTTTCTCAAGATAGATGTACTTGAGGACAGCACCCGTCGATTTGGCAACGAACTGCCACGGCACGAGGTTGCTGTGATGCTCCGAAATCGTGATGACGATTTCATCGCCGGCCTTGACGTTGTTCAGGCCATAGCTGTAAGCCACGAGGTTCAGCGCTTCCGTCGCGTTCTTCGTGAAGATGATTTCGGCAGGACGTGCGGCATTGATGAATTTCGCCGTACGCACGCGTGCATTTTCGTAAATTTCCGTTGCCTTGACGGAAAGAGCATAGGCGCCGCGGTGCGGATTGGCATTGCAGCCGCCATAGTAGCCGCAGATGGACTGGATGATCTGTTCCGGCTTCTGCGTCGTCGCGCCATTATCGAGATAAGCAATCTGCTTCCCGTTCATCTTCCTCTTGAGGAGCGGGAAGTCTTTCAAAAATTCCTGTGCATCAGCCATTCGAAAGTCTCCTCTGCAAATACGTATCAATTTCTTTCTTGAGCTCTTCTTCCGGAATGCGGTCGAGCACCGGATTGAACGAAGCCTCGACGACGAGGCGCTGCGCCTCGGAAAGGTCAAGGCCGCGGCTCATGAGATAGAAGAGTTTATCCTCATCCATCTTGCCGACGGAAACGGCATGATGGCCATCGACATCATCCTCATGCGACAGCATGATTGGCACACTGCGGTTGCGGACGTTCGGGGAAAGCAGCACGACTTCCTCATTCTCACGACCAACCGAGCCTTTCGCGCCTTCAAGGAAATCAAGCGTGCCGCGGAAAATCTTCTCGCTCTCGCCGAGCAGCGCACCGCGGACCTGCATATTGGCGTCCGTGCGCTTGCCGCCCTGACGAATCACATAGTTGAGGTCGATGAGGCTCTTGCCGTCACCGAAGTAAAGCCCCCAGACGTCGGCCTTAGAATCGTCGCCGGCGAGGTCAACGTAGAGTTCCGTTGCCGTCTGCTTGGCACCGGCCTCGACGACCGTATAGGAAAATTCTGCGCCTTTGCCGACAAACACTTTGACGCGGCAGGTGTAGAGCTTATCGTCCGGCACAAGCTGGGCATTGACGAGATGGAGCTTCGCCCCGTCCTCGATATGCACCTGCAGTTCGTACTGGCCGCCCTCGCGCTGCGTCAGGATGACCTCGTCCTCTTTGCCCGCTTCTACGAGCAGCTTCTGCGTCTTTATATTTTCATCGATATCCGCCGGGATCCTGCTCTCATTGACGCCGAGCCAGCGCCAGGTACGCATGGGGATCCGGGAGAATGTTTTCAAATCTGCCATATCAGCCCATCGTCCCTTCCAATTCAATATTGACCAAGTTATTCATCTCTACAGCGTACTCGAGCGGCAGCTCCTTCGCAATCGGTTCAACGAAGCCGCGGACAATCATCGCACGTGCTTCATCTTCGTCGATGCCGCGCGACGTCAGGTAGAAAATCGCCTCATCGCTGATGCGGCCGATTTTTGCCTCATGTCCGATATCGGCCTCATCGCCCTCGATATCCATGACCGGCAGCGTATCGCTGCGCGATTCGTTGTCGAGCATCAAAGATTCGCAGTTGACCGAGCATTTGGCGAACGGTGCACGGCGCGTAACCTTGACAGCGCTGCGGTACGTGGCCTTGCCGCCGGCCTTCGAAATCGTACGCGTGTTAATGTTGGCCGACGTATGCGGGGCCGCGTGAATGACGCTGGCACCCGTATCGAGATTCTGTCCCTTCGAGGCGAACGTGACACCCGTGAACTCGCAGCGTGCGTTCTCACCGTGCAGGATGCTGCACGGATAGAGGCACGAGACATGCGAGCCAAAAGAACCCGAGACCCACTCGATGATGCCGTCTTTTTCGACGAGAGCGCGTTTCGTGTTAAGGTTCATCATATTGCGCGACCAATTCTCAATCGTCGAATAGCGCAGGCGCGCGCCTTCCTTGACAAAGAGCTCGACGCAGCCGGCATGGAGATTCGTGACATTGTACTTCGGCGCCGAGCAGCCTTCGATGAAGTGCAGGCTCGCCCCTTTTTCCACGATAATCAGCGTGTGCTCGAACTGGCCGGCACCTGCGGCATTGAGACGGAAATACGACTGCAGCGGAATCTCGACATGTACGCCTTCCGGCACATAGACGAACGAACCGCCCGACCAGACCGCACCGTGCAGGGCCGCAAATTTATGGTCTTTCGGCGGCACGAGCGTCATGAAGTATTCCTTGACGATATCCTCGTGTTCGCGCAGTGCCGTTTCCATATCCGTGTAGACAACGCCCTGCTTGACGAGGTCATCCTGGATGCTGTGATAGACGACTTCAGAGTCGTACTGAGCACCGACGCCGGCGAGGCTCTGTTTCTGCTCAGCCTCAGGAATGCCGAGGCGGTCAAACGTATTCTTGATGTCCGTCGGCACTTCCTGCCAGTTGCCCGTCATCTTCGCATCCGGCTGAACGTAAGTGACGATATCGTCCATATTGAGTTCGGAGATATCCGGCCCCCACGTCGGCAGCGGCAGCGAATTGTAGACTTCCAGGGATTTCAAACGGAAATCGAGCATCCACTGCGGGTCGTGTTTGCGCTTCGAGATATCGCGAATGATATCTTCTGTCAGACCGCTCTTCGTCTTGTAGACGGAGTGGTCCGCATCTTTTATATCATAGAGCGTACGCTCAATATCTTCGACATACGTCTTCTTTTTCGGTACAAATTTTTCTTCAGCCATGGCGTGCCTCACTTTTCTGCCTGGGCATCGAGGATGTGCGTGAAGCCGCGGCGGTTGATTTCATCGATGAGCTCCGGGCCGCCCTCTTCGACAATCTCGCCGTTGATGAGGACATGAACCTTATCGACCTTGAGTTTCTCGAGGATACGCGTGTTGTGCGTGATAATCAGGCAGCTGTTGTTCTCATTGTGGAACTTCGCTACGCCTTCCGAGACAATCTGCACGGCATCGACATCGAGGCCGGAATCCGTCTCATCGAGCAGCGCAAGTTTCGGATTGAGCATGAGGAGCTGCAGGATTTCGTTGCGTTTCTTCTCGCCGCCCGAGAAGCCGACATTCATGTAGCGCTCAGCATACTCCGGTTTCATCTTGAGCTCTTCCATCGTTGCCTTAAGCTGACGGCGGAACGGGATGATCTTGACGCGTTCGCCGGAAATCGCCTGCTTCGACGTACGGATCATGTTCTCGACCGTGATGCCTGGAATCTCTTCCGGCGTCTGGAACGAAAGGAACAGGCCCTTGCGCGCGCGCTCGAAGGTCTTGAGGTCCTTGATGTCCTCGCCTTCGAACTCAATCGTGCCAGAGGTGACCTCATATTTCGGATGGCCCATGATGATATTCATGAGGGTCGACTTGCCGGAGCCATTCGGTCCGAGGATGACATGTACTTCACCCTTATCGACGTTCAGGCTCAGGCCTTTGAGGATTTCCTTGCCTTCGACACCAGCATGGAGATCCTTGATGTCCAAAAGATTCTCTGCCATATGTAAAACTCTCCTTTTAAGATCGATACTCTGGATTTTTAATCCTTACAAAATTACTCGGGATTGATAAATTCATTGTATGGCCTATATCCGAAAAAGTCAATAGCCATAGCCATAATCTATAAGCTTCATCTATATATATGCGCAGATTTCATAAAAAAAGCTTCCCAAAAGCGGGAAGCTCTATGATAAATATCACAAAAACCTATGAAACTGCGTTTTATGTTTCGTTCAGTTCAGAAAGTCAAAATGACGGCTGAGCGAGGCAGCAATGCCATCCTCATTGTTCGACAGCGTGATTTCGTCGGCCATATCCTTGAGCTCATCGCAGGCGTTGCCCATGGCCACGCCATGACCGGCAAAATCGAGCATGCTCATGTCATTCTGGGCATCGCCAAAAGCCATGACCTCGCTACGCTCGATGCCAAGACGCTCGCAGACACGCGCGAGCGACGCCGACTTGCTGACGCCTTTGACCGTCGCCTCATAGAACCACGGTGCCGACTGTACAAAGGAAAGTTCATCCTCAAAGCCGCGGCGGATGTCCGCAAGGTGCGGCACGAGAATCTCATTCGGCGCCGCCGTCAGGATCTTAACCGGCGAGAAACCGCGCGCCTCCACCGCATCGGCGATATTTTCGACAATCTCGATGCGCAGATTGTTGTTGCGGCTCTCATCCTGCACCTTGTGACGGCTGGCATCCGTCGTAAAGATGGAAACACCGTCATCGACAATCGGGGAAAGCTCCGGATAAGCCTCCAGATGACGCAGGAAGCGCAGGGCTGTTCCGCGGCCGATGGCCTGCGAGTAAAGGATTTCGCCCGTCGTCGCATCCTCGATGCGGCCGCCATTATAGGAAAGCAGCAGCCCGTGATGCTTCTTGAGGTCAAGGGCACCCGCCTCACGCGCAAGTCCCGGCGCCTGGCGGCCGGAGGCCAGCACGACAGTCACGCCATGGCGCTGTACAGCAAGAAGCGCCTCGCGCGTCTTCGGCGTAATCTTCTTTTCATCATTATTGAGCGTGCCATCGAGATCGAGAGCAATCATCTTATACATCTGTTGTGTTCATCCTTTCCGGCAGTGCCGCCGCTGTCCCTTCACTCATTTTCGGTGAAGAGACAAAAACAATCCTGGTATCGCAAAACCAATTAACCGCGACCATTATAGCAGAAAAAAGAAACTCCAGCAATCGGCAAAAGCCGCAGGCAGGAAATACGAAGCTCAAGCACGAATAAAAAATGCAGGAATCTATAATATAGAAGGAAGATATACCATGGTAACCATCAAACAGATTGCTGAGCTCTGCGGAGTCTCGCGTGGCACGGTCGACCGCGTGCTCAACGGGCGCGGCAAAGTCAAGCCGGAAAAAGAACGCCTCGTGCGTGAAATGGCCGAAAAACTTCACTATCATCCCAATCCTGCAGGCAAGGCCCTCGCTGCCCGCAAAAAGCATCCCGTCGTCGGCGTCCTGATTGTTTCTGATGGTGTCCATTTTTTTGATGATGTCCTGCATTCCATGCATCACATGGCCGATAAATATGCCTCGTACGGTCTCGAAGTCATCTGGCGCAGCATGCGCGGGTTTGATGTCGACCGGCAATGCGAGATTATCGACGAGCTCAGGGCACAGGGCATCAACGGCCTGATCATCGACCCGCTCAATCATCCGCGCATCATTCAGAAAATCGATGAATGCGTCGACGATGATATCTTTGTCGTCACACTCAACAATGATGTCGAGACGTCAAAGCGCCAGTGCTATGTCGGGCCGGATTATCCCAACGGCGGCAGAACGGCCGCTGCCCTGCTGCGCATGATTCATCAGGGGCCATTGCACGCAGCGGTCCTTCTGGGCTCGCTCAACATGCTCGGCCATCGTCAGCGGCTTGACGGCTTTCTCGAAGTCATGCGAGAACATCCTGACTTTGAATTTCTCGGCGTACAGGAAACCGAAGATGATGATATGATTGCCTATGAGGACGTGCGCCAGCTCCTCGCCGACCACCCTGAGACCAACGCCCTGTTCGTCATCTCATCCGGTGCCTACGGCGCCGCCCGCGCCGTGCTCGCCGCCAAACGTCATGACATTACCGTGATTGTCTTCGATACCATCCCCACGACCATCGAGATGATGAAAAAAGGCGTCATCCAGGCCGCAATTTATCAGCACCCGCATCAGCAGGGCCAGCGCTCCATGCAGATTGTCTTCGATTATCTCGTCAACGGCATCGCTCCCGAACATGAAAAATACATCATGCGCAACGAAATCCGCATCCTGCAGAATATCGAAGAATAACTTTCGATCTTGACTAGCAAATATATTGACTATATGCGAAAAACGCATCCTCAAACGAGGATGCGTTTTTCTGGTGTATGGATTTGGTTTATGCAATTAAAGGGGAATCAGCAAATCTCTACGAGGTCCATGCCGAGCATCGTGCCGAGGTCATGGATCTGCTCTTCCGTGATGCGGAAGGAAAGGACCGTGTGATGGCCGCCGCCAGCGTGAATCCACTCCGTCGCGCCCTTCTTCAGGCCGACTTTCGGCGTCCAGAGCTGTTTAGCGACCGGCAGATGCGGCGTCTCGGCCTCAGCCTTGCGGCAGTCTACCGGATAGCTGATGAGGCGGAAGCCCTCGCGGAAGTCAGCGACCGTGCAGTCGATGCCTTCGCCGTCGGCACCCGTGAAGACGAGGCGGGCCGGGTCATCCTTGCCGCCGATGTCGAGCGGATGAACTTCAACGCGCGGCTTGTCGCTGGCGATGGACGGATCAACCTCGAGCATATGCGCGCCGAGGATAGCTTCGTGGCCTTTGCGCAGGTCAAGCGTGTAATCTTCCATGAAGACCGTGCGGTCATTGTGAGCCATGATTTTCAGCAGGCGCGTGAGGGCTGCCGTCTTCCAGTCGCCTTCGGCGGCAAAGCCGTAGCCGTCGCGCATGAGCATCTGGGCAGCAAGGCCCGGCAACTGTTTGAGGCCTTTGAGGTCCTGGAAGTTCGTCGAGAAGGCCGTGTAGCCCTTGTCATCGAGGAATTTCTTGATGCCGAGGTACTCGCGCAGCTGGTAGCGTACGGAGCTCTCGAATTTCTCGGCGCTGTTGTTCTGCGGGTTGAACGTGTAGTCTTCCTGCAGTTTCTTGTATTCCTTGTCGATGTCCTCTTCGCTGACAGCATCGACTACCTCGACGAGGTCGCCGACCGGCCAATAATCGACCGTCCAGCCGAGCTGGATCTGGGCCTGAACTTTATCGCCCTCGGTAACAGCGACATCGCGCATCGTATCGCCGAAGCGGCAGACCTTGATCTTGAAGCTCTCGTTGTAAGCGACGGCCACATCTTCCCAAGAAGCGATTTCCTGCTGGACTTCTTCATCGCCCCACCAGCCGTAAACGACTTTATTGTTGAGGTGCAGGCGGGCATTGAGGTAGCCGTATTCGCGGTCGCCATGGGCACTCTGGTTGAGGTTCATGTAGTCAAAATCAATCGTGTCATACGGGATCTTGTTGAGGTACTGCGTGGCGAGGTGCAGCAGCGGCTTCTGCAGGAGCTTCGTGCCGCGAATCCAGTTCTTGGCCGGAGAGAACGTGTGCATCCACGTGATAACGCCGGCAACTTCATCGTTGTAGTTGACGTCCTTCATGAACTGCGTGATGCCGTCGGCCGTCGTCATGACGCCCTTGAATTCAATCGGGTACGGCAGCTTGCCGCTCTCATTGAGCTTCTTGACAATATCTTCAGCATCGCGGGCAACGTTTTTGAGCTGTTCTTCGCCATAGAGGAACTGCGAACCGGCGACAAACCAGAATTTGTAATCATTCGAGAGTTTCAGCATGATATGGACTTCCCTTCTGAAATCAATTTTCCTAAAACCTAAATGCGAAATGCAAACCTAACAATCTTTATTTATGGGTGGCACCGCTCTTGGACTTGGCATTGTTCTGCCCGTAATAAGCGTTGGCTCCGTGTTTGCGATAATAATGCTTGTCCAAGAGGAACTGCGGCACGCGGATATCGGCACGCGTGAGCTGCAGGGCATGGTAATTCATCTCGGCGACGACTTCGAGAATCTTCGCATTCTCGACGGCCTTCTTGGGGCTCGGCCCCCAAGTGAACGGACCATGCTGCTTGACGAGAACGGCCGGTACTGCATCGGGATCGATGCCGTATTCCTTGAAGGTACGGACGATGACCTTGCCCGTGTTCTCTTCATAGGCTTCCTCGATTTCCTGCTTCGTCAGGGCATCGGTCACAGGCACATCGCCGTAGAATGTATCGGCATGCGTCGTGCCGAGGGCCTCAATCGGCACACCGGCTTCGGCAAACGAGACAGCCCATTTGGAATGCGTGTGCACCACGGCCTTGATGTTTGGGAAGGCCTTGTAAAGCACAAGGTGCGTCATCGTATCGCTCGAAGGATTCATCTCGCCTTCGACGACATGGCCCTCAAGGTCGACGACGACCATGTCCGAAGGCTTGAGGTCCTCATACGGTACGCCCGACGGCTTGATGACAAAGAGGTTCTTCTCGCGGTCGATGCCGGAGACATTGCCCCAGGTAAACGTGACGATGCCGAGCTTTGGCAGCATCATGTTGGCTTCATAAACTTCCTGTTTGAGTTCTTCTAACATATATAACTAGGATCCTTTCCACCTGACAAATCGAATTTATGCTTCCGTCTGGTCGGGAACATCCCTGCCAGCCTGACGTTCGACCTCAAGGCCAGCCTTGTACGCCGCGATGAATTTCTGGCAGCCGAGACGACCTTCTTCGGTCGGCAGCAGCGTCGAGCTCTCCGGATTGTGGAAGACATCGTCGTCGAGGAAATCCGCCAGAGCTTTTTCGCCATGCCATTTGGCAAAGACAGCGAGCACAGCCATGCCCCACGGACCGCCTTCGCCGGCCGTCTCCATGACGGTAATCGGCAGGCCGAGGCAATCAGCGAGTACCTGCTGACCGATGATTGGCGTCTTGAAGAGGCCGCCTTGGGCAATCATGACATCTGTCTGCACGCCCTCTTCTTTGACGAGGATATCCATGCCGATTTTCAGCGGGGCGAAGCAGCCATAGAGCTGGGCCAGCATAAAGTTTGCCAGATTCATCTTGCTGTGCGGCGTGCGTACGAAGAGCGGACGGCCCGTCTCGACATCCGTGATATTCTCACCCGAAAGGCAGCTGTAGTTGAGCAGTCCGCCGGCGTCACGGTCGGCCTTCTGCGAGGCTTCAAACAGCGTCCGGTAAAGCTTCGCCGGCGTCTGGCCGTGGCCGATGAGCTCAGCAAATTCACCGAACAGCTGGACCCAGGCATTGAGGTCGCTCGAGCAGTTGTTCGTGTGAACCATGGCCACCGGAGCGCCGTCCGGCGTCGTCACGATATCGATATCGCGGTGAACGGCCTTCAAGGGGGCATCGAGTACATTCATCGAAAAAGCCGAGGTGCCGACGGAAATATTGCCCGTGCGTTTGCGCACCGCATTCGTCGCGACCATGCCCGTGCCGGCATCGCCTTCCGGCGGTGCCATGAGAGCCCCCGGTTCAAGCTTGCCCGTCGGGTCGAGGAGCCAGGCGCCTTCCTTCGTCAGCTGGCCGGCCTTTTTGCCTGCGCGCAGCGGTGTCGGCAGAATATCTTGAAGCTGCCACGGATATTTCTTTACTTCAGCGAGTGCGGAGAACTTCTCCATCATCGCGGCATCGTAAGTACCCGACTTCTCGTCAATCGGGAACATGCCCGACGCATCGCCGATGCCGAGAACTTTCTCGCCGCAAAGCTGCCAATGCACGTAACCGGCCAGCGTCGTCAGGAACGCGATGTCCTTGACATGAGATTCATCCTTGAGGATGGCCTGATAGAGATGCGCGATGCTCCAGCGCTGCGGGATATTGAAGCCGAAGAGCTTCGTGAGCTTTTCCGCGGCCTCGCCCGTGATGTTGTTGCGCCACGTGCGGAACGGCGCGAGCTGCTTGCCGTCCTTGTCAAACGGCAGATAGCCGTGCATCATGGCACTGACGCCAATGGAGCCGAGCGTTTTGATTTCGACATGATAGCGGCTCTGCACGTCAGCCGTCAGGCTGTGGAAGCAGTCCTCGATGCCGAGCCAGACTTTTGCGAGGTCGTACGTCCAGATGCCGTCGACAAGCTGGTTTTCCCAGCCGTAGCTCGTCGAAGCCAGCGTCTCGCAGTCTTCATTGACCAGCACCATCTTGATATTCGTCGAGCCGAGCTCCAGACCGAGGGCCGTGCGGCCCTCCTCTATCGCTGCAGCATTTTTCTTCAAATCCATGATAAATTTCCCCTTGCTGTATTGCGCTCTTATGCGTTGCGCATCGATGCCTCAGCTGCTTTTTTCGTACCAGCAGCTTCAATTTCCTCAAGCGTATGACCGCGCGTTTCCGGTACGCAGTTGCGGATAAAGGCAACACCGAGCAGGCAGATGACGCCGAAGATGGCAAATACAGCAGCCTGCGAGAACGATGCTGTCATGATGGGGAACAGCAGACCAACGAGGAACGAACCAATCCAGTTGAACGAAGATGCAAGACCGGCAGCACGGCCGCGGATGGCCAGCGGGAAAATCTCACCGACAATGACCCACGTAAGCGGAGCCCAGGTGAAAGAATAGAACGCGACATAAACGCAGAGGAAGAAGACAATCATCATCGGGTCTGCATCCGGGATGATGCTGTTGATGACAGCCGGCAGGATGAACGAAAGCCCCATGATCGTGCCGCCCACCGTCAGCAGGGTGCGGCGGTTGAATTTATCTGCAATAACAAGGAAAATCAGAGAGCCAAGGACGAGCAGGATGCCCTGGATGATTGGCCACATGAGCTGGGAGCTGGCAGCCTGGCCCGTTGCCTTTTCGACAATCAGCGGGATATAGTAGAAGATTGCGTTAGCACCCTGGAACTGCTGGAAAGCAGCGACACCGACACCGGCAGTTACGAGGTAGCGGTATTTATCCGAGAACAGCGTAGCAAGCGACGGCTCTTTGATATTGGCTTCCGTAGCCGTCATATTCTTGATATCGGCAAGCTCTGCTTCGACTTCGTCCTTCGTATTACGGATGTAACCGAGCACACGGCGAGCCTCATCCACAAGACCATGCTTTACGAGGAAACGCGGGGATTCCGGCAGGCGCAGAACGCCAAGGAACAGGATGATGGCCGGCACAGCGGCAAGACCGAGCATGAGTCTCCAGGCCAGCGTTTCCGGGAAATCCTTTAAGAGATAATCAACGACGTAGGAAAGCAGCATGCCCGAGACAATCATCGTCTGGTTCAGGCCGGAAAGACGGCCGCGAAGACGTGCCGGCGCCATCTCCGACATATAAGCCGGAACAAGGGCAGAAGCCGCACCGACGGCCAGGCCCAAGAGGATGCGGACGCCGATGAGGTAATACTCGCCATCGTGCGGTGCAATACCAGAAAGGATGGAACCGACGACAAAGATAATGGCCGAGATGAGAATCATCTTGCGGCGGCCGAGACGGTCGGAAAGCTGCCCTGCCATCGCGCCGCCAAAAATAGCACCGAACATGACCGCTGAAGTGATCCAGCCGATGATGCCTGCATTGCCCTGAAGATTCCAATCGTTCTGCAGGAACGGCAGCGCACCGGTCATGACGCCGATATCATAACCAAAGAGGATACCTCCGAAGGAACCAAAGAAATAAATGAATGCACTGGGGATTTTCTTCTCCGGCGCATTGCCTGTGCTTGTTACCATTTCTTATCTCTCCTTTGTTCGAAATTCTTTTGTTTCGCTCTTTTGTGTTCGAGCACATTTCATGGTTTTAATATAGCACGATAGTTTTTTATTGTCAATCTATTTTTATTGTTTTTTATTTTTAGCGGCTTGTGTTATTCATGTTGCTATATTGATTGATCTGTTTTATTATAGAAAAAAGACAGGCACAGAAGCGTATGGATTCATCCATGCTTCCATGCCTGTCTTCATTTATATCCGTTTATATGCTCAGATTCCCTATGCCGAAGCAATCAGAAAATATCGTTGGCAATGACGATTGTCTCGTCGCGGTTCGGACCGACGGAAACAATGCCGAGGGCAATGCCCGTGACTTCTGCCATGCGCTCGAGATATTTCTTCGCATTCTCCGGCAGGTCTTCGTACTTGCGGACTTTCGTGATATCGCATTTCCAGCCCTTGAACGTCTCATAGACCGGCTCGACTTCAGCGAGAACTTTGAGGCTGGCCGGAATCTCGTTGAGCAGTTCGCCCTTGTACTTATAGCCAACGCACATCTTGATTTCATCGAAGTCATCAAGGATATCGAGGCGCGTGACAGCCATGTAGTCAATGCCCGAAAGGATGCCGGCATAGCGGACTACGCAGGCATCGAGCCAGCCCGTGCGGCGCGGACGGCCCGTAACAACGCCGTATTCATGACCAGTCTCGCGCAGCTTGTTGCCGATTTCGTTGAGCTGTTCCGTCGGGAACGGACCTTCGCCAACGCGCGTGCAGTAAGCTTTGACAATGCCGACGACCTTGTCGATTTTCTGCGGGGCTACGCCGGCACCAATGCCGACACCGCCGGAAATCGGATGCGAAGCCGTGACGTACGGATACGTGCCGTAGTCGATATCAAGCATCGTTGCCTGAGCACCCTCGAAGAGGATTTTGCGGCCGGCTTTGATTTCTTCATCGAGCAGGGCAATCGTATCGCAGACATACGGACGCAGGCGGTCAGCATAGCCATTGTACTCGTTGAGGATTTCGTCGTAGTCGAGCGGCTCGTGGCCGTAGAGCAGTTTGAGCTCGCGGTTCTTGATGGCGAGGTTTTCTTTGAGGCGTTTGGCGAATTCTTCCTTATCGATGAAATCGCAGACGCGGATGCCGATGCGGTTGTCGCGGTCGACATAGCACGGGCCGATGCCGTTATGCGTCGTGCCGACTTTGCCCTTGCCGCGCGCCTCATCCGAGAGCTGGTCGATCAGGCAGTGATACGGCAGGACGAGCTGTGCGCGGTTGCTGATGCGGATGCCGGAAAGGTCAATGCCGCGCTCAGCGAGACTGTCCATCTCCTGCAACATGATTTTCGGATTGAAGGCTACGCCATTGCCGACGACGCAGTGCGAACCCTTGAAGAGGATGCCCGACGGCATCAGGCGAAGTTTATAATCAACGCCATCGACGACGACCGTATGGCCGGCGTTGCTGCCGCCCTGAAAACGTACGACTGTATCGGCCTGCTGTGCGAGATAATCGACGATCTTGCCCTTGCCTTCATCGCCCCACTGGGTGCCCGTTACTACTACTGTTGACATAATCTGTCTCTCCTTTATGAATCGACATAGAAAAGCCTTCTCCCCGCGGGGAGAAGAGGCTTTCTTTCATTTATTCAATTGCTCCTGAGCGATATCAGAGGCCAAAGCGCTCGAAAATCATATCGACATGGCGCAGGAAATACTTGTAATCGAAGCAGTCATCGATTTCTTCCTTCGACAGGTACTTCGTGATATCCGGGTCGTTTTCAACGCTCGTGCGGAAGTCCTGACCTTCCATCCAGCGTTTCATAGCGTTGCGCTGTACCCACTTGTAGGCATCTTCACGCAGTACGCCTTTGTCGACAACCGACAGCAGGATGCGCTGGCTGTAGATGAGGCCGCCCGTGCGCTGCATGTTGTGAAGCATCTTTTCCGGATAGACGAGCAGCTTATCGATGATATCCGTGAGCTTCGTCGTGCAGTAATCGAGGTTGATCGAGGAATCCGGCAGGATGACGCGTTCAACGGAGGAATGCGAGATGTCGCGCTCATGCCAGAGCGTGATGTCTTCCAGAGCTGCAACGGCATTGCCGCGGTTCAGGCGGGCCATGCCCGAGATGCGCTCGCAGTTGATTGGGTTGCGCTTATGCGGCATAGCCGAGGAACCCTTCTGTCCCGGGGAGAAGTACTCTTCTGCCTCACGGATATCCGTGCGCTGCAGGTTGCGGACTTCCGTCGCAATCTTCTCAAGCGTCGAGGAGCAGATGGCAATGGCCGTAACGAATTCTGCATGACGGTCACGCTGGATAACCTGCGTAGCGAGACGGACCGGCGTCAGGCCGAGCGTCTTGCCGACCATCTGCTCGATTTTCGGGTCAATGTTGGAGTACGTGCCGACAGCACCCGAAAGCTTGCAGACCGAGACGATTTTCTTGGCATGCTCCATGCGCTCGATATCGCGCTCGATTTCAGCGCTCCAGAGCAGCATCTTGAGGCCGAACGTCATCGGTTCAGCATGGATGCCATGCGTGCGGCCAATGCACGGCGTATGTTTGAATTCCTTAGCGCGGCGGCGCAGGACCTCACGGAATTTCTTAAGGTCGTCGAGAAGGATATCGCAGGCATCGCGCATCATCATGCAGATAGCCGTATCCTTGACGTCCGAAGAAGTCAGGCCTTTGTGGATATACTTGGAATCATCACCGACATTCTCTGCCACATTCGTCAGGAATGCAATGATATCATGATGCGTAACAGACTCAATCTCGTGGATGCGGTTGACGTCAAACTTTGCTTTTGCACGGATGTTCTTTGCGGCCTCTTTCGGGATCTCGCCAAGCTCAGCCATAGCATCGCAAGCAGCCATCTCAACATTCAGGATCTGCTGCCACTCATTTTCGATAGACCAGAGATGGCCCATTTCCGGATTGGTATAACGCTCGATCATTTAGTGATTTCCTCCTCAATTTCCTGGCGGCATCTCTGCACCGCGGAAGTGAAAACACGACGAAAAAACTCAAATTGACTTTTCCTCCGCCTATACTGACGGTCTTACCTATGAAAAGCCTCATTTTGAGTTTGGAGAAGTTACCGATATTCCCTTTTCTATCATATCATTTTGCAAGGGCCAGTGTCAACGGCAGAGGCATTTCCCTTATATAATAGAAGGAATCCGGCAGAAAAAAAGGCCTCAGATGAGGTCTTTGCGCAGATAAACCGTGCGGTGCTGTTTCCCCGGCAGCTGCACTTCGCGAAAGGCGCGGAAACCGAGCTTCTCGTACATACGCCGCAGCCACGGATGGCTCGTCGCCGTGCCCAGCGTCACGAAGGGAACCTTAAGCTGCTTTTTGAGAACTTCTTCCAGAACGAGATTGATGAGCTTTGAGGCATAGCCTTTATGCATATGCTCCGGTGCCGTGACGACCTGCCCGATATGCGGCACGCCCTCGGGCCCGGGATTTGGTCCCCACGGCATGCGCAGGGAAACGGCGCTGACGAGCACATCCCCTTCAAACAGGCCGTACGTGGGATTCTTTGCGAGCCATTCGCGCTCCTGTTCTTTCGTCGCCGTAATCGCGGAAAAAGAAATCGGGTACTTCTTATCCGTCTGATAGCCCTCGTGCAGCACGTGGTAATAAGCATCGAGGTCATTTTCGCCGAGTTCACGGTATGTTGTCATCCTCTCTCCTCCATTTCCTGCAAGAATTTATATACCAGCACCGTCGCGCAGCACATTGCCGCCAAGATAGCGGTTGAGGAATGCCTTCGTGCGTTCTTCACGCGGATGTACGAGAACTTCTTCAGGCGTCCCCGTCTCGACCACGGAGCCGCCTTCCATAAAGACAATTTGGTCAGCGACTTCACGGGCAAAGGCAATCTCATGCGTCACGATAATCATCGTGACCTTGAGTTTCTTCGCGACGTCGCGGATAACCGACAGGACCTCGCCGACAAGCTCCGGGTCAAGGGCACTCGTCGGCTCGTCAAACAGGATGACCTGCGGATTGACCGCCAGCGCCCTTGCGATACCGACGCGCTGCTGCTGGCCGCCCGAGAGCTGCGCCGGATATTTTTCGGCGTGCTCTGCCATGCCAACCTGCCGCAGGAGTTCTTCTGCTTTCGCGCGCGCGGCTGATTTTTTTTGGCCCTGCACCGTCACCAGTGCTTCCATGACATTTTCAAGTGCTGTCATATTGGAAAACAGATTGTACGACTGGAAGACCATGGCCGTCTGGCGGCGCACGGCAAGAATCTCCTTGTGCGAAGCGCCGTGGAGGTCATAGCTCTGGTCATTGATGTAGAGGCGTCCGCCATCGGCACGCCCCAAAAAATTAATTGTGCGCAGGAAAGTCGTCTTGCCGCTGCCCGAAGGCCCGAGAATGACGGTCACACTGCCCGTCGGCACCGTCATGCTGATATCCTTCAGGATGACTTTATCGCCAAAGGCTTTTTTTACATGTTCCAATTTTATCATATCTTGCACCTCTTATACGAGGAAAGCCGGTCCTCGAGCTTCGTGAACAAAAATTCAAACAGGACGCCCATGCCCCAATACAGGCAGGCAGCCACGATGTAGGCTTCAAAGTACTGCGAATTGTCCTCGCAGAACAGTTTCGCCGCGCCAAAGACCTCGATGACTGTAATGACGAAGACGATACTCGTACTCTTCATCGTCGAAAGGAACTGGTTGGCAAACAGCGGCAGGGCAAAAACAACGGCCTGCGGGAAAATGACGCGGCGGTACATCTGCCACGACGTCATGCCCATGGCACGCGCAGCTTCAAACTGCCCTTCCGGCACCGAGGCGAGCGCGGCGCGGAAAATCTCGCTGAGGTACGCCCCCGTATGGAGCGTCAGGCCAATAACGGCCACGGCCATCGCCGGCACCTGCTCTACGGGCACATGGATGCCGGTCTTGCCGCGCAACGCTAAAAATGCCAGCGGCAGGCCGTAGTAAACGAGATAGAGAAGCACCATATTCGGGATGCTGCGGCAGACATAAACGTAAAGCCGGAACAATTTCCCAAGAACCGGGACTTCGCTGCGCTGCGCAAGGCAGCTCACGAGGCCGAGCAGCGCGCCCAAAAAGACACTCGACAAGGTCAAAAACAGTGTGACCTTGATGTACGGCAGGATAAAAGCAAAGCCCTGTGCTACGTATTGCCAATCAATCAAACTATGTCCATTCATATCTTACGCCTCACTGAGTTCTGCAATATCCCGGCCGCCTTTTTTCCGTTTCTCAAGGAAACGGCCAAGGCGCGCAATCAGGAAAATCAAGATGCCATAGATGATGGCCACATCCACGTAAAGCTCCAGGCTGCGCTGGGAATTGCCCGCCATGAGCTCAGCCTTGCGCATGATGTCGACAACGCCGACATTGAAAATCAGGCTTGTGCCCTTGACAACACCGATGACCGTATTGACGAGAGCCGGCAGTGCCATGTGAAAGGCCTGCGGCAACACGACGCGCCGGTACATCTGTACGGAGGTCATGCCCAGACTCATCGCCGCTTCCTTTTCACCCACAGGCACCGCGAGGATGCTCGAGCGCATGATTTCAGCGCCGTAAGCCGCCATATGCAGCGTAAAGACCGCGAGCACAAAGGCTAAAGGCGGCACGCCCTTCATGCTGATGCCAATGTAGGAAAGGATTTCCGGCACGCCGAAGTAAGCGAGAAAAAGCTGTACGAGGAAAGGCGTGCCCCGCATGAAGGAAATGAACACGCGCAGCAGGGGTGCTAAGACCGGCACCTTCTGGATGCGCAGAATCGCGATGACAGCGCCGAGCAGTATGCCCACAATGGCGGAAAATATCGTCACGAGCAGCGTGATATGTACCATGCCGAGCAGTGTCGGAAAGGATTTTATCATATAGGCGATGTCAAAATATGTTCCCATCATGCATTCTTCCTTCTATTGATAAGGGCCAGCTTATTCTGCCGGAGCCTCGGTATAATCTGCACCAAGATATTTCTCGGAAAGCTTCTTGAGCGTACCGTCTTCCTTCATGGTTTTGAGGGCCGCATCGATTTTATCAGCGACCTGCTGCATATCATCATCCTTGCGCAGCAGGAAATACGTCGGGACCTGCGTCAGCGTCGGGCCCACCGTCTTGATGGGAAGGTTTTTGTCCTTCTGGGCGACCGACACGATGTACTCATATTCGCCGGCAGCCTGGGCGCGGCCCGTGGCAACGAGGTTCATCGTCTCCGAAGGTCCTTTGTCCGTATAGACAATCTCAATCGGCGTATCGGCCGTCTCGTTGAACTTCTTGACGAGGTCTGCGAACTCAGAGTTCGTCGTGACGGCTACTTTCTTGCCCTTGAGGTCGTCGAGGGATTTTGTCGTATCATCATCCTTCGGCACGACGAGTTTGCGCACCGTGTAGTTGTTAAGCTCTTTCGGGAAGATGTACTTCTCATCGCGGGCCGGCGAATGACGCATCTGGTTGGCAATCATATCGACCTGCGAAGAGTCCATGGCAACAAAGGCCGCATCGACAGCCATCGGCTTAAACGTGAAATGCAGGCTCGGGTCGCGTTTTTCGATTTCCTTGAGGACTTCGACATCGTAGCCCGTGAGCTTGCCATCATCATCCGTATACGAATACGGCTTGACCGTGCCGCGCGTTGCCACGACGATGTTCTTGGCATCCTTATTGCCGCTGGCGCTGTTGTCGCTCTCATCACTGCCGCAGCCGGCCAGTACGCTGAGCCCTGCAATCATCATGGCTGCCAGTAAGACACGCAGGAATTTATTTGGTAGTTTCATCAAAAATCGCTCCTTCTATCCATTCTATGCAGTGCCCGAGCGTTCCCTCAGGCCATCCGCCAACATCCTTCACGATTCTGGCCGCAGTTTCATTTCCTGCTGCCATTTCAAGTTTTTCCTTTTCCTGAGCAAAGGTCAGCGGCCTTGCCGGCGACCCCTGCGGGTCGCGCACATCGGCCTGCCACTGCCTGCCGTCTCTTGTCAGGGCCGTCAGCGGCACGGCCCGCTCAGCAAGCGGCAGTGCCGGCACATCGTAAGCCCGCTGAATTTTCAGCAGGTCCTTTAAGAATTCTGCAGGCACTTTGCTGCGCCTGAAAGCCGCATCATCGATATGCCCATACGTCAAAACCTGCCAGATGACATATTCCACGGAAAACTGGCCTTCGCGGCCCGTCTGCGGCTTTTGGTAACGCAGCGCCCTGTCTGCTCCCGGCGGGAAATGCGCCGTGAGGCTCTCGACATCCGCCATGCGCAGTCCTTCCTTGTAGAGCTTTTCTGCCCCATCGGCTGCACAGATGGCAGCCGAGCAGTACATATGGCGCTTCATCCAGAGCCCCGGGCGGATGACCTGTCCAGGGCTTAGCCAATCGCTTTGAAACTTGTCTTTGGCAAATTTGCATTGGCTGTCTGAAAATACCGCGAGCCAGCCCGTTTCATCATTGAAGAGATTCGTGCGGGCCGTGAGTCCGGCCTCAACAAGGCATGCAGCCTGCAGCGCATGGGCCGCAGCAAAGCCTGCATGCAGCGGCTTGCCGTCGGAGCCAGCCTCAAAGGCCATGCCCGCTGACTGCGTAGCCGCAAGTGACAGGACCATCGCTGCTTTCTCCCCCTGCCAATGGTGCAGGCGGCTAAGTGCGGCGGCCGCTCCGAGTACACCGATGGTGCCCGTTGCGTGCCAGCCCTGCCGGCGGTGCTCCGGATTGAGCCGTTTTCCCAAGAGCCCTTCAAGCTCGGCGCCTGCAATATAGGCCGCGAGAAAATCATGGACCGAATCCTCCGGACAGGCCGCAGCCAGCAGCGCAGAATAAAGCACCGTGCTGAAATGGCCGGTAAGATTTGCCTGTGCATCATCAAAATCGAGGAAGTGCGAAGCAAATCCATAAAGAAGGGCCTTGTCCTCCGGACGGTCCGCAGAGATGCACCGAGAAAGTTTCTTCACGGCCGGTTCCTGACGTGCGGCCAGAAGGGCGGCAAGATAATCAACGAAAGCAAGCTTTGCCTGCCCGATGAGGTCTTCACGCCCTTGAAGGTCTACTGACGCAATCAGGCGGACGGCCAGTTCCGTATTTTCATCCATGCCTTTTCCTTCTTCCTTTCCTATGAGCCTGTCAGCTTCTTTTCCCTTATATTATTTTGCAAACTTTGCAGCGCGGTCGTTCGGCTCGAGCCAGCGGCTGTCATCCGGTCCTTTCGGTACAATGCGCTTGAGGTCTGCAAACGGCGTGTGGTCGACATAATAGAAGCGTTTGCGCATAGCATCGAAGTCCGTGTTGTTGCCAAACGCCGGATTCGAGTAGAGGTCCTTCGCGTAATTCCAGAGATTCGGGTAATCGACAAGGCGTTTTTTGTTGACGAAGTACTTCTGATAGAAAACGAGGTCAAAGCGCGAAAGCGTCACGAACAGGCGGATATCCGGCAGCGTGATTGTATCGCCCATGAGATAGCGGCGCGTCGAAAGACGTTCTTCGAGCCAGTCAAGGCGGTCAAAAATCTTATCGTAGTAGAATTCATATTCTTCCTGCGTGCCGACGAGAGCTGCGAGGTTGACGGCGAGGTTGACATCGGCGTAAAGGATGATGTTCAGCGCATCAATGTCCTCACGAAGGTCTTCCGGATAGATATCCGGAGCATCCTTGGCGATGTAATCCTTAAAAGCCACGGCGAGTTCGGCATCGAGCACATGGTAGTCATTGTTGACGACCTTGCCCGTCTTGACATCGACGAGGGCCGGCACCGTTGCGCGCTGGTCAAAGTCAGGGTCTGCCTTTTTATAGCACTCGCCGAGGGAATGCACGCCGAGCACCGGGTCTTTTTCTTCGGGGTCGAGCGTGAAGAACCAGTCGCCGACGACACCAGCCGGACGCAGCGGGTCAACAACGCCCTTCGAGATAACCTTGTCAAGTCCGAGAAGGTCAATCGCAATCGAGATGCGGTTGGCCCAAGGGCAGTGGCGCGACCAGATGAGACGGTAGCGGTTGGCTTCCACCGGCAGCTCGCCCGTCAGGAAGCTCGCCGTGAACTGCGGCTCTTCCTCATCGCTGTATTTCTTGCGGCGGTTGAAGTTCGAGGCATCGCGGCCATCATACTCTTTCTGTTCGCCGTTAGCGCGCGGGTTCGTCGTCTGCAGTTCCGAAAAATCAATCGGGCACGGGTCCATCGCACGCTTGAATTCTACTTTTTTTCTCTCTTTTGCAATATCCTGATCTTTGATAGCCATATGATTTTCCTCTTTTCTTCTTTCAATCTAAAAATTAGCACAAAAAAGGAGACTCCAAGCGAGCCTATGGAACTGTTCAAAAAATGACTGTGCCTTAGTGGGCTCCATTGTCATCCTTCGAGACAAAATTCATTCCATATGCTGCTCAGAGTCTCCAATTCTTTTGGTCAACTCATCTTATGGGCTTAATCATATCAGTAAAAACATATATTGTCAATATGTTTTGTATAAATTTTTTGAGAAAATAAAAAAAGACCGCATGGCCTGCATACGGTCTTTATCTTCATCTTGGTGCTCGCTGAGGGATTCGAACCCCCGACCCCCTCCATGTGACGGAGATGCTCTAGCCAACTGAGCTAAGCGAGCATATCAAAAAAGGTTTCGTCGTTTGACGAAACCTCATCTTACTTAAATGGTGGGGTTAACAGAATTCGAATCTGTGACCTCCTCGATGTCAACGAGACACTCTAACCAACTGAGCTATAACCCCATGTCTTAACGACAAGATTTATTATACGGGAACACAAGAGAAATGTCAACAACAAAATCAAAATTTCTTGGAAAATTTTTCGACCCTCTCCACCCACGTTGCGTGTTATAATAGGAAACGAACACAAAGTAACAGGTTTGGGGGTATTATATATGAAGGATTTACTCGATGTCCACATGCATACGCTGGCCAGCGGCCATGCCTACAACACAATTCGTGAAATGATTGCCGCGGGCAAAAAGAATGGCATGCAGTTGGTCGGCATCGCTGACCATGCACCGGCCATGCCAAGCTCGACACATCGTTTCTATTTTGAGAATCTGCGCATTTTCGACCGCAAAGCCTATGGCGATGAGGCCGGCGTTGAACTGCTCATGGGCGTAGAGCTCAACATCCTCAATACGACGGGCAAGGTCGACCTTGGGGAAAAGGCCCTGCGCTCTGTCGATTATGCGATTGCCAGTCTGCACGATCCCTGCATCAACCCCGGTAGCGTACTCGACAATACGACAGCCATCATGAGCGCCATGTTCATCCCGCAGGTCAAGATTATCGGCCATCCGGACAATCCGACCTTCCCTGTTGATTTCGACCAGATTGCCAAAGCTGCCAAAGAACGCCATGTCCTGCTCGAATGCAACAACAGCTCCTACCGTCCGGGCGGCAGCCGTGAAGGTTCGCGCGAACTCGCCAAGAAAATGCTGCAGGCCTGCAAGAAATACGGCACGCACGTCATCATGGGCAGCGATGCGCACATCGACCTCGATGTCGGCAACCACCTGAATTCACAGCAGGTCCTTGCCGCTGCTGATTTCCCGGAAGAGCTCGTCATCAACGGCTCGCCGGAAGCTTTCAAGGAATGGATTCGCGAATAAATTCGTCAGATATTCGGCATATGACTTTTTTATAGCATTTGTCCCGTATTTTACTGGAGAACGCCTCTGTCGTATTGACGGAGGCGTTTTTCTCTCATATAATAGTAACATTGTAAAGATATATGATCCATCTTTAACGAGAGAAAGAAAAGGGAATGGTAGAACAATGAACTTATTCCGCACAAAGAGCATTGAGCAGATGCGCGAGGCGGCCGCCCATTCGGGCATGGCCAAGACCCTCGGCGCTTTTGACCTCATCCTACTCGGCATTGGCTGTGTCATCGGCACAGGTATTTTCGTCCTGACGGGCGTTGCTGCTGCAAAATACGCAGGGCCAGCCGTCACAATCTCTTTCATGGTGTCAGGCCTCGCCTGCGCGCTCGCGGGTCTTGCCTACGCCGAGTTCTCCTCCATCGTGCCGGCGTCAGGCAGTGCCTATACGTACACATACGCTTCACTGGGCGAATTCATTGCCTTCATCGTCGGCTGGAATCTCATCCTTGAGTACACGGTTACGGCCAGTGCCGTAGCTTCAGGCTGGTCGGGCTACGTCACGGGCCTGCTGCTCTCAGCGGGCCTTGACCCCGGTCACGCCCTGACGCATGTGCCGGCCGACGGCGGCATCATCAATCTGCCGGCCATCTTCATCACGCTTTTGCTTTCTGTTCTCCTGATTCGCGGCACACAGGAAAGCACGAAGCTCAACCGCATCCTCGTGGGTGTCAAGCTCACGGCCATCGCGATTTTCCTGCTTTTGGCCATTCCGCATGTCGACACGATGAACTGGGAACCGTTCATGCCCTTCGGCGTCTCGGGCATCTTCGGCGGCGCGGCCATTGTCTTCTTTGCCTACATCGGCTTTGATGCCGTCGCGACGAGTGCCGAGGAATGTAAAAATCCTTCGCATGACCTGCCGATTGGCATCATTGGTTCGCTCGTCATCTGCACAGCCCTTTATGTTGTCGTCGCTGGTGTTCTCACTGGCATTGTTCCGTATACGGAACTCAACAACCCGGAGCCTGTGGCCTTTGCCCTGCGCTACATCGGCTACAATCTCGGCTCGGCCATCGTCGGCGTCGGCGCCATCGCCGGCATCACGACGGTACTCCTCGTCCTGCTCTACGGCCAGGCCCGCATTTTCTTCGCCATGAGCCGCGACGGCATGGTACCGGCGCGCGTCTGCAAAATCCATAAACGCTATCATACGCCGTACATCGTCACGGTCATGGGCGGCATCTTCGTTTCCATCATCGCCGGCTTTGCCCCGATTGGCGTCATTGCTGAGATGGCCAACATCGGCACCCTCTCGGCCTTTCTCGTCGCCGCCCTCGGCGTCATGGTCCTGCGCATCACGAAGCCGGATGTACCGCGCACCTTCCACTGTCCGCTCGTCTGGCTCATCGCGCCGATGGCCGTTCTGACCTGCGGCTATCTCATGTATCATCTGCCCTGGGAAACCTGGGTCCGCTTCATCGTCTGGTGCACCTTCGGCTGTCTCGTCTACTTCGGCTACAGCTACCAGCACAGCGCTCTTGCCCATCCGCATGATGAGGAGCAGGAATAACAGCCCTCATATAACCACATAAAATCAAAGCCCCGTAAAAAAACACGGGGCTTTGATTTTATGCTTTGACAAAGTTTATGACCTGGTATAAAATTAGGGCTGTAACAAAGAAGAAATTGTCCTCTGCTATAGGGGCATACTCGCCCTAAAGGAAGGAAAACAATGTTTGTACATGAACTGATCTACCAGGGGGATCCCGATTCCCTGGCCATCGTCGACCATGAACGCCGCATCACCTACCGCGACCTGCAGCAGCACGTCGAGGCCTGCCGCAACCGCCTCTATGCCGCAGGCGTCCGCGTCGGCGACCGCGTCAGCATTTTTTCCCGCAACAGTGCGGACTATATCTATGCCTACATGGCCATTGCCTCTCTCGGTGCCATTGCTGTGCCTATCAACTTCCAGCTCAGCAGCCGTGAGATTGCTTATATCATCAAGGACTCCGGCTCACGCCATATCCTGACGTATCAGCCGCTGAACCTCGTCGACGCACTCGCCGCCCTGCGCTGTGATATGCGCGTCATCCAGCACGACATCCGTCAGGCCGGCAAAATCGATGACTCGATTCCGGCCGCACCGCCGCTGCCGCCGACGTTTGATGAGCAGAATCCCTGTGTCATCATCTATACGTCCGGCACGACGGGCGCACCAAAGGGCGCGGTGCTCTCCCATCGCAATCTCATCGCCAACGCCGGCCAGATGAGTTTCATGGGTTGCAAGGCAGAACATCACGTCCTCTGCGTCCTGCCGATGTACCACTGCTTCGGCTGGACCTGCTCCGTGCTCTACCCGCTTTACTGCGGCGCTGAAGTCGTCATTCTCGACTCCTTCACGCCGAAAGAGACCATCAGCGTCATCCGCAACGAAAAAATCAACGACCTCTACATTGTTCCGTCCATCTGCAGCCTGCTGACAAAGCTCGCCACCAAGGAAGACATGGCATCCCTGCGTCTCGTCGTTTCGGGCGGCACGACGCTGCCGCTCAAGATTGAGCAGGATTTCATGAATAAATTCGGCGTTGATATCTGCGAAGGCTACGGCCTTTCCGAAACTTCGCCAGTCGTCACGATGAATCCGCCGGAAAAGCCGAAAGTCGGTTCATGCGGCCCCATTGTGCCGGGCATTGCCTGGAAGCTCATCGATTCTAACGGCAATGAAGTCCCGAAAGGCGAAGCCGGTGAACTCATCGTCAAGGGCGACAACGTCATGCTCGGCTACTGGAATCTGCCGGATGCCACGAAAAATGCCCTGCGCGGCGGCTGGTTCCATACGGGTGACGTCGCCCGTGCCGACGAAGAGGGCTACATCTATATCGTCGACCGCCTCAAGGACATGATTATCAGCATGGGCGAAAATATCTACCCGCGTGAAGTCGAAGAACTCATCTATCAGTTCCCCGGCATCAGCGAAGCTGCTGTCGTCGGCATCGACGATAAACTCCGCGGTCAGGCCGGCGCCTGCTTCTACAGCCTGCACGAGGGTGCGTCCATCAACATCCGCGAGCTCAAGAAATTCCTGCAGGCCAATCTCGCGCTCTACAAGATTCCGCGTGAATTCCATGAGCTGCCGTCCCTGCCGCGTACTTCGACCGGCAAGATTGCCAAGCGTCAGATTCTCAAGGATTTCTTAGCGCAGAAAAATGCCGGCAAATAAAATCTAGAAATGTATAACAAAAAGGAAGGTCTCTTCAGGGACCTTCCTTTTTTGGCATATGCAGACTTGTATTTTTATCCTTACATCATATCTTTCGTGATTTCCTTCAAATAGTCGATGAGCATCCGTTCGTCCTCATAGAGCTGGCGGCCTTTTTTCGTGACGATACCCGAATTGATATAAAACGGCTTCTCGAGAGGAATGGCCACGAGGTTTTCTCCGGGCAGCACGGCCTGACGGGCCAAAAACGTCGAGCAGATGCCCTGTTCCACGAGATTCTTGATGGTATGGAGATACGGAGACAAGTGGATGAGATTTGGTTTGCATTTATTCGCCATAAATAAGTCATGAACCATACGATAAATGAAATAATGGCTGTCCAGCATAACAAGGGGTTCATCGGCAAAATCAACGAACGATACGGATTTCCGTTTGGCCAGCGGATGGTCCGGATAGGTCACAAAACAGCATTCACAGTCGTAGAGTTTCTGATAAACGAGTTTCTGACTGAAGCCTGTCGTGTAATTCGTCAGGGCAATATCGAGTTTTTCATCTTCGACCATCTGCAGAGCGGAGATCCCGCCGGATTCGATGACCTCGAGTTTAATCTTAGGATGCGCGATGCGGAACTCTCCTAAGATGCGCGGCAGAAAACGCGTGCCAATCTGCAGGGGCAGAGCCATGCGTATGTGGTTGCGGTTGTGGGCCATGTCCTGGATTTCCGTCTCGAGCTGGTCCATTTGGTTCAAAATGTGGTTGACTTTGCTAAGTAATTTACTGCCTTCCGACGTCATGACCAGCTTACGGCCTTCACGATGGAAAAGATTCAGTCCAGTCTCTTCTTCCAGCGTCCGCATGGCCACACTGATGGTCGGCTGCGAGACATGGAGATGTTCTGCTGCCTTCGTGATGTTCTGCCACCGGCACACTTCATAAAAATAACGCATCTGCGTCAACGTTATCATATATATCACCTTTCATGCGATTTCCCAACAAACTATGATTATATTATATTTTAGTATAGCATAAAGCTATGATACATGTATGTAAGAAAAGGCATATCCAGAAACAAAAAACTTCCTGAACCGTAGGCTCAGGAAGTTTTTTTCTTACTTTATTTTTTGCTTGTTTTTGGCGCTTTGCAGATGCTGTCCGTCCAGTCAAAGAGCTCCGTGAGGTCGTAATCTCCGGCATGCCCCTTGCCCCATGGCGAAGCAAAATCAACATCATAGCCGTGATTCTCGAGCGTCAAAGCGAGAATTACCGGAATGGCCAGCGTTGTATCACGGTCCTTCGCGCCGTGGCGGATGCGCCAGTGCGGAGCCACGGTGACATTCTTGGCACCGATGAAATACAGCGGATTCATGCGGCGAATGTCATCCCAGGTCGCCATCTTCACTCCCGCCGTCATATCACGCGTCAGGGAGAAGCCCGTAAAATGACGCGGCGTATTGTCTGTCGTGCCAAATTCATCATTTTCTCCGGAGCTGCGGTCAAATTTATCAAAGGCCGGTGCCGCCTTAAGGCGCGTCGCCCAGGCTGCGTATTTCGCGAGGTCCACATCCTTGACCCGGCCGTCTTCTATGGTCAGCCAGTCAAGATCCGAAAGGTCCTCGCCGGCATCCAGTGCCGACTGAGCAGAAGCCGCATAGACTGACTTGATGTAATCCGCAAAACTGCCCGTGCCGTCAGCATTAAGCGTCAGTGCTTTGCCATTTTTATCCTTGAGATTCAGGCTGTTGACATAGTCTGGGAAAAGAGCCTTAAGCTGCTCTGAGGCTGTAATCTCGGCTGCCGTCATCGACGTGGCCGTGGCATTTTTCGTCGGCGCATTGGCCGGACGTTTGGTCACAGTGCCATCTTCTGACTCACTAGTTGCGGCCGGCTGGACCACAGGGCCAGGCCCCATCGGAATCACGGTATCCCCTGCCTTGAGGAAGGCCGGCATCTGGCCCGGCTGCATCTGAATCATCGGGCCAGCGGGGCCGCCGCTCTGGTACGCCTCATTTACCCCATTGAACATCCACTCATAGGCCATATCCGCATGGTCGAGATTCGTGATGGGGCAGTAATCCATCGAGGCAAAGATATCGTCGCGTTCATGGGCCGCGCCGATGGCCTTGAGCTCAGCATTGTATTCTTTGCTGTTGCCCGTCGCACCGAGCAGGGCCGAAAGAGCGCCGCCTGCACTTGTGCCATCGGAGATAATCTTGTCCGTATCCCCTGCAGGCAGGCGATGGCGGTTATAGCGCAGATAACGCACGGCCGCTTTATAGTCGACAATCAGTGCGGGAGCTTTGCCCACATACGTCGTGCCGTCATCGCCGACCGTCGTGCGGCCGCGGATGGCCGGAGCCGCGACGACGTAGCCCTTGGAAAGTGCGACAAGAGCGGCATTCGCCCCGCCGGACATGCGGTCGTTGTCACTCGGCTCTGTAATCTGTCCCGGCATATAGCCGCCCACACCGTTCGGCAGGAAAATCGGCGCGGTCTTGGCTGTATAGCCGTTAACGGTGCCGCCCTTGCTAAAATATTTCTCCGGAATGAAAATGCTCATGGATTCCGAAGCGACAGAAGCAGGCTTCGAAACATACGGAATATTGCGGTACGCGCGAAAGACCACAGCCTGTCCATTGAGCTGCAGCGTTTCTTTCGTGTAATTCTTGGCATCGAACTTCAGGCTGTATTTCTGCTGTTTCACAGCTTTGGCAGCCGTCGTTTTGGCGGCCGTCTGCGCTGCCGGCGCCGCCGTTGCCGCAGTTTTTGCTGCAACCGCTGCCTGCGTCTGCGTATCAGCGGCAGCGGCCTGTGTTGTGCCCGATGCAAAAGGGACAGTCAGCGCACTGACAGCCAGCATCGTCAAAACAGATTTCTTCAGATTCATATCATCCCATCCTCTCAATCACTCGTTGTTTTCATTATATCATGTACATCCTATAGACTCATGCAGAGCAGCCAGTGAAGGAATCATAATAATAAAACCGCCATCACGCGGATGGCGGTTTTCTGTTCTCAGTCGAGTTTACTCTGCACTTTTATTATACACCAATCAAAGGCCTTTGGCGAGAGCACTGGCGATCGCTGCCGTCGTGATGGCGTTCGTCACGGGTGAAGACGTACTGGACTTTTTCTTCGGTGTCTTTTTCTCCGGCTGCGGTGCTTTCGTATCCTCTGCCAGAGCTTTCGCTTCCGGTGCCTTCTTATCCTTGACCTGCTGCTCATTCTGGTAATACGCCGGTGCCGAAGCTGCCTGCACGGACGCTGCCGTCAAAAGGCCTGATGCCCCGAAGCTCATAAGACCGACCAAAGCAAAGGCCATGCGTTTCTGCCAGATTTTCTTCATCATGATTGATTTCCCTCTTCTTTCATCTCTTCTTATATCTCTTACATATCTTCCCCAGCCGCTGCAGCATCAGGTGTTTTTCGCAATAACAGCGCCGACGACGGCACCAAGGATAGCTGCTGTCGTAACTTCACCGGTCGAATGCGATTTGCTCGAGCTCTTCTTCGGCGGTCTGCGGTTATGGTCGTAACGGCCGCGGTCATCATCGCAATGCTGGTATTCCCAATTGCGGTCATTCTGCTGTTCATAGCGCGGCGGCTCATGGCGCGAAGCGGCTTCTGCCGAAACAGTCAATGTCGTACTTGCAATGCCAAAGCTCATGAGGCCGGCCAGTGCCAGAGCCATGCTCTTCTTCCACGCTTTCTTGAAGTTCTGGATTTTCATAAGGATCGCTCCCTTCTATTCACTATCGAATCAAGGAATCTTGCCGTCCTTGATGATGTGCTTATTCTAAAGCAGGGAGCTTGCATTCATTTTAATCCGGCGTTGGAGTTTCGTTAAATCTTTTTTTCTCAGAAATGCTCGAGGAAATTCTGCGCGATGACCGATAAATAGCGGTCGCGCGGCCAGATGGCAGCCAGACGCGTATAGAGAGATTTTTCCTGAATCGTCTTGAGACGAAGATTGTCGTGGGCCGCAAGCGTAAAAGCTGAAAACGGCGCTACGGCAATGCCGAGGCCGGCGTTGGCCCAGAGAATGGTTGTACGGGCGTCGTCATTCAGACAACAAATCTCTGGCGAAAAATCATGTGCGGCGAACGTATCGAGCAGGATTTGTTCAAACCTGCGGTAGATAATCAGGGGCTTTGCGGCCAGTTCTGCCACGCCAATCTCTTTTTTCTCCGGTGCCCAGTCAAATTCCGGCGTCATCGCTGCAATCATCGGCTCCGGCGGACGGTACTTGCAGTTGAAGCGCGAGGCATTGAACGGCGTACGCACAATGCCAATCTCAATGAGTCCCTTTTCCAACAGATTGATGAGCTGGTACGTATTGCCATCGTGAATTTCAAAGCGCACATGGGGAAATTTCTCACGGAACGAATGAATGCCTTTGGTCTGCAGGATATTGCCTGATGACGAGACCGTGCCGAGCGACAGCGTGCCGCTGAGCCCCTGCCGCAGGTCCTGCAGCTCCCGCTTCGTCTGGTCGGCCATGGATAGGAGTTCTTCTGCCCGTTCGGCAAGCATATGGCCGGCATCGGTGAGTTCAATATGATGCGGCCCGCGCCGAAACAGCTGCATCCCCAATTCGTCTTCGAGCATCTTCATCTGATTGCTCAGCGGCGGCTGGGCCATATGCAGCCGTCTCGCGGCCGCCGTAATCTGACGCTCTTCAACAATCGCCAGAAAATAACGCAGTTGTTTTAAATCCATCGTACAATTCATCCTTTCAAGATTCCCAAGCGGCAGGATCCGGGCCGGCAGAGATACGCGGCTGCAGCGGGATGGCAACGCGCGTGATATACTCCTGCATATCGGCGGCACTGAGTTCTTCAATGATGCTTTCCTCATAGGAGTATTCCCCAGCCTGCCATTCCGGATGTTCCTGGAGATACGAACACAGCCGCTTGTAAGCGGGGCCCGTCTTCATATAATCCCCGCGAAAATACGTCACGAGGTACTGCCCTGCCGGTCGGACGGCACAAAGGTCCCGCGGCACGCCGCGCAATGGCTTCGTCGTCACCGTGAAAAAACGCAGCAGCAGGCTTTCCCTGCCTGTCAAAAAGTCTTCGCGGGCCACCATGGCCCCGAAGGAAGAACCTGTCGTCAGTTCATGTTCCATCGTATAGCGCAGATGCTCCATGATGATGCGTTCCACACGGTCCTGCTCTTCCCGCTTCATGAATTCCCTTACCGGACGTGAATAGATGAGGTTGGTCTTGGGCCATGTCTCAACTTCGACCTCATCGCAGCGGACATGCTGGGCCATGTTCAAGGTATGCCGCTGATTGCGCACGATTTTCTTCATATATTGAAGTTTGCGTATCTCTGCATCAAGCCATTCCTCCTGCCCCGCTAAAAGTTTTTCGAGGCGTGCCGGGCTGCGATGGCTCATATAATCCTTGATTTCAGCGAGGTCAAGCCCCATCTGCCGCAGCAGGCGTATCATGATGAACGGATAGAACTGGCGCACCGAATAATAGCGGTAGCCATTCTTTCCAACATGATCTGGGGAAAAAATTCCCTGCTCATCGTAATAATGCAGTGTGCGCTTGTTGACGCCGCAGAGTCTGGCAAACTCGCCCGTCGGGAATGTCAGCCGGTATTCCATTGCCTCTCCTCCTAAATAATCCCTTATTTGCTTTCTTTTTTCCTCACTTGACTTTACAGTCACTGTATCCTTTATCCTGATTATAGGACAAATTTCTGAAAGGATTTAGATAAAATGAACACCTTGCAAAAATCACCGCTTGCCCAGCATTTTCAGCTTGGCAGCCTGCTGCGTTTTGCGGCACCATCGATTGGCATGATGATTGTCATCTCGCTCTATACGGTGACCGATGGCATCTTCATCGGCCATTTTGCCGGCAGCGACGCGCTCGCGGCTTCGAATATCGTCTATCCTGCCATCAACCTCGTACTCGGTCTGGCCATCATGTTCTCTGCAGGCGGCTCTGCCCTCGTCGCGAAGAATCTCGGCGAAGGACGGTTCAAAGAAGCACGCAGCCGTTTTTCCCTGCTGACCGTCACAACATCTGCACTTGCCGGACTTTTTGCCCTGCTCATCTTTCTGGCTGGCGATGAGCTGCTCGTGCTGCTCGGTTCTTCCCCGGCACTGCTCGCTGACTGCCGCTCCTATCTTTACGCTCTGCTGCCATTTTATCCATTTGCTGCCCTGATGATTCTCTTCAATGCCTTCTTTATCGCAGATGGACGGCCCACGCAGGGATTCATCGTTTCGGTGCTGGCGGGACTCATGAATGCCGTACTCGATTATGTTTTTCTCGCCCATCTTGGCCTCGGCATCACCGGTGCGGGGCTGGCTACAGGCATGGCCGACCTGCTGGCAGCCGGCATCGGACTCTATTATTTTACCTGCAGCAGCCGCCTGCTGCGTTTCACGCGCCCTGTCTTTGAGCTGCACGCTCTCGGTCAGGTTGCCTACAACGGCAGTTCCGAACTCGTCACACAAATTTCCGTCGGCATCACGACGTTTCTGTTCAACATCATCACCTTCCGCTATGCCGGCGCCGATGGCGTAGCTGCAATTTCCGTCATTCTCTATGCGGAGATGCTACTGACCGCTGTGTATATGGGCTTTATCGACGGCGTCGCGCCAATTTTCTCCTATCACTTTGGCGCACGTGCCTTTCAGGAGCTGCTGCGCCTTATAAAGATGAGCCTTGCTGTCATCACCGGCTTTGCCATTCTGTCCTTCGGCCTTGCCCACATCCTCGCACACCCTCTCATAACCCTGTTTCTGCCGGAAGGCGGGCACGTCTACGAGATTACCCTCAGCGGCTTTCGCCTCTTTTCCTTCTCGTTCCTGCTCTGCGGCTTCAATATGTTCATCTCCGGCTTCTTCACGGCCATTTCCGATGGCCGTACTTCCGCGCTGATGTCATTTGCTCGCGACCTCGCCGGCATTGTCATCTACCTGCTCCTGCTGCCAAAATTTCTCGGGCTCACAGGCGTCTGGCTGGCCGTACCGGCGGCTGACGCCACGGCCTTCCTCTTCGGACTCTTCCTGCTGCTCTCTCATCTGCATGCATTCCGCGGCGAACAGCAGTTGTCATAATCATAGTCTATTATGATAATCTAAAACTATAACATATGAAAATGAAGTATTTCACAGCCGCTCCCATCTGTGTCATAATAATTGTAAATAAATATTATCACATTCTATAAATGACAAGAATAAAAAGGGGAGCGATACGTATGATGAATCTCTGGTTGAATCATGTAAAAAGCTATACGCAGGATATCATGGCTGAAAACGCCGATAATCTGAAACAGTTCGAGATTCGTCCCGGCGTCTACTCCAATGTAGATCCTAAGGACCTCGTGGACGTTAAGGCTGCTGACTTCGATATTGCCCGTTGAACATCCCATAAAAAAATCCGCATCTTTCGATGCGGATTTTTTCTTTATGTTTCACGTGAAACAATTTATGCTTTGGCACCCGTGGAATACATCGGGATCTTTTCCGGATTGTCTTTGATGGTCCAGACGCCGCACGGGCAGACGCCGGCACAGATGCCGCAGCCGATGCAGCGGTCCGGATTGCTCGTGTACTCGATGGTACCATCTTCATGCTCAATGCGGTCGATGGCCTTCTCCGGGCACGATTCAAGGCACATCTTGCAGTCGCGGCAGGTACCGCAGCTTACGCAGCGCTTGTAATCGCTGACCGGGTCGCCGAGTTCGCAGTGATGGCATTTCTCGAAATAAGCTTTCGAGAGGCGGTCAGCCGGGACCTGTTTTTTCTCTGGGAACGCCTTGTACTCCTTGCCCATGACGTACTGGTCGACGTACCAGGCTGCTTTGCGGCCGCTGCCGATGGCATCCGTCAGGCGGCCCGGTTTAATCGTATCGCCGGCCGTAAAGACGCCGTCCATGATAGACAGGTCCTTGTGCGGCACGAGCCAGCTCTTGCGGAAATACTCAATGCCCTCGTCTTCCGGCAGGAAGTCGAGCACCGGCTGCTCACCGATGGAAACAATGACCTGGTCTGCTTCAATGAAACGGCCATCGTTGCCATAAACGCCCTCCGGCGTAATCTTGCTCGTGAAGAACGGCCAGACAATCTTGCCGCCGAGGCCTTCAAAGTAAGCAATTTCCTTGGCAAAGGCTGCTGGTTTCTGCACATCGACAGCGATGACGGATTCTGCGCCCATCTCATAAGCACCGCGGCAGGTATCCATACCGGAGTTGCCGGCACCGATGACGACGACCTTCTTGCCCGTCTTCGGATGTTCGCCGCGATTGATGGCCTTGAGGTACTCGAGGCCCATCGTCAGGTACTCAACGCCTTCCCACGGGAAGAAACGCGACTTCGTACCGCCCGTAGCGACGACCACAGCATCGCTGGCTTCGCGGATTTTATCGAATTTCTCACGGTCGACCTTGCAGCCCTCGACGAATTTGACGCCGATGCTCTCGATGCGCTTGAGTTCGGATTCGAGGAGCTCGTGCGAGAGACGTCCGCGCGGGATGACCTGCTCGAGCTTGCCGCCGATATGGTCGGCATCATCATAGACCGTGACCTCATGGCCCTTGCGGGCGAGCTGCCAGGCCGTCGAGAGGCCGGCAACACCGCCGCCGATGATGCCGATTTTCTTGCCCGTATGCTCTTTCGGCGGCTCTACCTTCGTGAAGGCCGAGCTGTAGCCGAGGTCGCCAATCTGGATTGGCTCATCAATCGTGCCGCGCGTGCAGGCATCCATGCAGGGGTTCGGGCAGACCGAACCGCAGACGGAGCCTGGGAACGGCGTGTAGTCGAGCTCGAGCTGGATAGCCTTGTCGAGCTCGCCGTTGCGGATATATTTATAGCGCAGCTGCGTCGGGATGCCCGTCGGGCAGTTGAATTCGCATGGTGCTGCGTACTGTGCATTATCCCAGCTCGGTACGCGCAGACGGTAAAGACCGTGCGAAATCGTGTTGTGAACCACGAAATCATCGTGGGCAACATCGGAGAAAATACCGCCCTTAACCCATTCGTGCAGGCGGAACGATTTGAGGTCCGGCGCTGGTTTCGGCTTGCGTTCCGCACGCGTCAGCGGACGCAGCTTATGCCATTCGCTCCAGTTCGTCAGCTCTTTCTCAAGTTCCGGACGTTCGATGTGAGCAAGGAAATCGCCCATGCCGCCGGCGAGGAAGGCAATATCATCGTCATTGAGGCTTTCGCAGACGATGTCTGCCGGATGCGTGCCAATCGGGCCGCGGACATAGACGACACCGCCGACCATGCCGACGCAGGCACGTTCGCCGAGGACAGAGTCGAACTCAGCACTGTCATAGCCGCAGACAACAGCCTTGCCGCCGCCCATGAACTCAAACGAGAACGAGCCGACGTTCTTCAAAATCCAGAGTTCCGGTTCCTCATAGAGAGGGTCGTGCTTCATCAAAGAGCCCGTACGCGTACCGCCGCGGCCGCCGATGAAGATTTTGCCGCCCGAGGAGCAGTGGCCGGCCGTATCGCCGGCATCACCCTTAACGGTAATAATGCCGCCGGCGTTGAGCCAGCCGACATCGGCGGACGTCGATTCTTCAATGACGATTTCCGTATTCGGCAGGCACATCGAGCCCGTACGCTGACCAGCGTTCCAAACGTGGAAATGCAGCTTTTTGCCTTCCGGATGCCAGAGCGGACCGCCGATATCATGCTGACCGGAGGCCTTGATTTCAAAATCCGTCTCGCCCTGCTTGACGGCTTCGCCGATGGCCAGGAGCAGGTCCTGGGTGGACATACGTTCATGTCCTTTCATGGTATCTATCTTAAACATTAAGCTCTCCTCCTGCTATCAGCAAACGTACTGGATGCCAAGTTTGTCTGCCACGGCCTTGTCCGTCGAGACGAGTGCGTCGCTGCGGCCGATTGGCAGCGAGCTGTTGCCGATTGGGGCCATGAGCTTCTTGAGCTCGGTATCGAATGCCAGTACATAATCGACGATTTTCTGAGCACCGCGGTCGATGTCGAGGCGCTTGACGAGGCGCGGGTCCTGCGAGCAGATGCCCATCGGGCACTTGCCGGTATTGCAGGAATTGCAGCGGCCCTGCTCATTGCCGATGCAGCCGAGCAACTGGATGAGGATTTTGCCGACGAAAACGCCGTTCGCGCCGAGGCACATCATCTTGAAGGCATCAGCTGCCGCGTTGCCCGTCATGCCGATGCCGCCGCCGCCGTAAAGAGGAATCTGGCCCTGCAGGCCCTGCTTGACGGCTGCAAGATAGCAGTCGCGGATTTTCGAGACGACCGGATGGCCCGTGTGGTCGAGCGAAACCTCGTTGGCTGCGCCCGTGCCGCCCTGAATGCCGTCGATGAAGAAGCCGCCACAAATCTTATAAGGATCGCGCAGCAGATTGTTGTAAACGGAAACCGATGTAGCCGAAGCTGCGCACTTGATAGCAACCGGTACACGGAAGCCAAAAGCTGCGTTCATCGAAAGATGCATCTTCTGAACCGATTCCTCGATGGAATACAGGCCCTGATGGTTTGGCGGCGAAGCGAGCGTTGCCTTTGGTACACCGCGGATAGCCTGAACATGCTCAGCGACTTTTGCCTCTGGCAGCAGACCGCCATCGCCCGGTTTTGCGCCCTGGCCAATCTTGATGAGGACGCCCGCCGGGTCCGTCTTCATATGCGGCATGGCCTTGATGATGCGGTTCCAGCCGAAATGACCCGAGGCAATCTGAATGATGAAGTATTTGAGATAATCCGATTCGAGGAGTTTTACCGGCATACCGCCTTCACCGGAGCTCATGCGTACCGGCAAACCGCATTTCTCATTGAGGTAGCCAACAGCGAGTGCTACAGCTTCCCAGGCGCGCGTCGACAGCGCACCGATGGACATATCGGAGAAAATCAGCGGATAAATCCAATGGACCGGCGGCGTGTGCTTCGTCTCAACGAGCCTGCCGTCTTTAATCGTGAACGGCAGTTCCTTTGCGGAAAGCACGCGGCCAAACGGTGAACGGATATCAAAGGTATGACGGGCAGCATCGAGCGACGGGTCCGTCATCTGCGAGATACGGCCGACGACAATGGAATCGAGCGTGCGCTGTGCATTGAGGTTCGTGCGGCCGCCGCGTTTAATCGGGCCATGGTCCTTCGACAGCAGCGTCTTTCTCGTATCCGGATTGCGCACCGGATGAATGGCATCGTTCGGGCAGACCTTTTCGCAGATACCGCAGCCGCGGCAGAAATCCGTGAGGCTCGCGACCTGCTTGATGACCGGACGTACTCTATGAATCTTCTTCGGCTCCGGTACCGGCTTTTCCGATACCGTCAGCGACTGGCCGCGGACTGCTACCTTGATGGCTTTGAAGGAGCAGGAAGCGACGCAGCTGCCGCACATCGTGCAGCGGTCGGGATGATATTCGATTATCCAGGGGAGATCGTTGACTCCCACATCTTGAGTCTTTACTGCTTCCATCTCTGTACCTCCAGGTCGTTGTCGATGACAACGATTTCGCGTTCATTCGGGTAAATATCCTTCGTCTGGTCACGGTCCGGCATGATCTCATTGAGGCCGCAGACCTCAGACGAAATCGCCACCATGTCATCCGTGCGTCCGACAACGACCGGACGCAGCTTTTTCGAGTCACAGCACGTGATCATCTTCTTGTCCGGCAGGACGCCGATGATCGTATTCGGGCCGTTGATTTCGAGGTTAGCCAGACTCTGGCGGATGGCAATGAGCACATCCTTGTCCGGACGTTTCTCGATTTCCTCAAACGGCAGCGGCGTAATGACGTGCTTATAGTACGTCAGCGGCCACTTGAGCTCATGGTGAACGTAATGAAGGGTATTGAGGAAGCACTGCGAGTCGGACTCAAAACCGATGTAGCCGCGGTGCAGGGATTTCTGGAATTCCTTATTCTTCGTGTAGAACGTGTTCTCGCCGTTCGCACAGAGTGTGTAGCCCTGCAGGAAGAACGGATGAGCCGCATAGCGGACGATGTCGTAGTTCGTGTTCTGACGGCATTGAGCCACGATGGATTTCGCGACGAGGCAGCCATTGTCATCCCAGAGATGGAAGTACGTGGCGATATCGCGCGGGTCGCCGATTTCCTTGAGCGTCAGCACATCCGGCCAGAACGAATAAACAAAGCCGGCATTCTCTTTCTCGAGGATTTTGCGCAGGGCAAGGCGCGTATCGAGCAGCAGGTCTTCCTTCTGCTCTTTCGTCATATGCTCCGCATCTTCCGGATAATCGTAGTTGCGGAAGATGTAATATGGCATAGCCTGGATATCGAGGCCCGGACGTTTGTCCGGTACAGGAATCCACTCGGCCAGCTGTACAAAGTTGTGCGTATCCATGTACTCTTCAACGAGCTGGGCACCACGCTGCGTGCAGGCGAGCGATAACAGCGGTTTATCCTTATAATTGGAAAAGATTCCGTAGAGGTCCTGCATGACCATTGCGAAACCAGAGTTATCATGACCTTCCTGCTGCGGAAGCATGAGATGCAGTGCCTTGGAGGGCTGAATGGGTACTTTGCTCTTGATTGAACCTATCCGACACATGGCGGTCTCTCCTTCTATCCTACCTACTTAATACACAAATGTATCCATGCAATGCATATAGCGTTACGTAACTTCTATTATAAAAATGTATACTTGACATGTCAACCATAACTTAACATGTATACATGAATACCCTCATTCCGCCCTCTGCTTTTCGATTATTTTATCATACTACTCGTTGGTATAACAAAAAATCCGTACAAACGATAACAATCACATTTGTACGGATTTTTATTTTACATTTCTACTATTATATAGACGAAAGACGCGCCGTGTGCATCAGAGATAGCTGATCGGGTTGACCGTCTGGCCGTTGATACGGACTTCATAGTGGACATGCGGGCCCGTCGAGAAGCCAGTGCTGCCCATGTAGGCAATAATCTGGCCGCGGCGTACATGCTGACCGACGCTAACGACGACCTGCATCGCATGGCCGTAGCGCGTCATGATGCCATTGCCATGGTCAATGTCGACCATGTTGCCATAGCCGCCGGAATTCCAGCCGGCCGTGACGACCGTACCATCGGCCGTGGCGACGATTGGCGTGCCCATGTCGTTGGCAATATCAATGCCCGGATGGAAGTCCGAACCATTCCAGCGCAGGCCGTACGGCGAGCTGACCTCACCGCGGGCCGGCCAGCCCGTCGGCGTCGTGGTCGAAGCACCCGAACCGCCGATGAGCGACCCCGGCATAGAGCCCGCACTGCTCGGCAGGCCCATGGCCTCCTGCTGGTCCTTGAGCTCCTGCTGCAGGGCCAACAGCGATTCGCGGCGTTTCTGAATGTTCTTCTCAACGTTATCGAGCGTCTCGCTGACATTGTCGAGGCTCGGTGCCTGCGGATATGGGCCGCCCTGGCCGTCATGCTGGCCGCTGACAGAGCCGTCGCCGCTGCCGTCATCCTGCGTATCCTGTGCCGGCGAAGCCCCTGACATACGGCGCAGGTCGTTCTCGAGCTGCGTGAGCTGGTCAATCTCATCCTGCAGGGCGTTGGCTTTCTTCGAAAGCTGCAGCAGCTGTTCCTGCTGGATGTTATTGACCTGACGCAGTTCGCGGATTTCTGACGCGCCATTCTGATTGGCAAATGTGCTGTAGACCGAATAACTGAACGCACCGACAAAAAGCAGTGCTCCTGCAGCCACAGATGCCAGACCAAACTTGAGCATGCGCGCTGACAGGCGGACGCTCTTTGTGTCCCCATCATCATCGGGAATCAGCTTAATCGTATAAAACGTCTGCTTCTTCTTTTTCTTGGCTGTTTTCCCGTCTTTATCCTGCCCGTCTGGCACAGCCTGCTCCGGTGAAGACACCTTGTCCCCTTCCGCAGCATCTTCTGCGGGCTTTTCCTTGGGCAGCTGAACCGGCGGCATCACCGTCGTCTTATCCGTTACCTCTGCCTGCTCCGGCTCAGAAGATATCTTCTGTTCTTCATTCTTAGCCAAAAACGAAACCTCCAAACAATCGCATAATCCATCGCGTAATTCACGAAACAAAAAAATAATCCACGGAAATGATACGCTCCCTGGATTAGAACTGCCTTTAAATACAATAATGCGATAAACCTACGCCTATTATAGCATATGGTTTACCGCAATTCAAAGCCTATTTCACAAAGATTATGCCTGTGCCTTGCCCATGGCCTCATCGAGTGCCTGCTGCTCTTCCGGCATCAGCGTGTAGCTCGAATGGCCCTTCTCGACCGGCTTGACATAGCTGCGCGAATCCTCACGGCCGAAGATGCTCGTAAGGATGACACCATCGTTATAGGAGTCGAGCAGAGCAACGGCATAGCTCAGGTCACTGCCCATATCGTCAAAAGCGCGGAAGCGCACGACGCCAACACGCGTGATGGCCAGTTTCAGCAGGTCATTGAGGCGTTCATTTTCCTGCTTGATGGCTGCATTATCATCCGAAACAGCCTGAATCTCATTGAGATGCCCCATGAGCATGCGCTCGAGGTTGACGCCGTCCGCGCCTGTCATCATCTTGCGGTAGCGCTTCTTCATGTAACTGACCTTAAGCGAAAGGTTGATGACCAAAGCCAGCAGAATAACGGCCAGCACGCCGAGAATCCCGACGATGACCACAATGTTGTTTAGGGCGAATTTAGTGATTTCCTGAATATCCATTGTCTATTGAATGCTGCTACTAAAAACATAGTCAAAAGTGCCTACATCTAGAAAAATTCCTTATTCATCGTGCATGTTTTTGCTCTGAAAGTTCAGCAGCTACTCACAAGTTCTAGTGCACGCCAAAGGCGTTGATGAATTCCAATCTGTTAATATAGGAAAATCATCTGTTCCCGACTAGCCATCGGTACATTTGTCATAATAACTTCTGTTTCAGATAATCTTATACTCTGTCGTATCTCGTAAATTGAGCGCTGCGTTAAAATCACGATCTGCTGTATAACCGCAAACAGGGCAGCGATAGATTCTATCGCGAAGTTTCAACTCCCTATGAATATGTCCGCACGCATGACAGTGTTTTGAACTTGGAAAATAGCGGTTAACCACTCGTAATTCAATACCGATGATTTTCGCCTTACGCTTCAATTTTAGAACAAAAGTATAAAACCTTTCATCACGAATGGACTTTGCCAAATGACGATTCTTCATCAAGCCTTTAATATTAAGATCTTCTATGGCGATAAAGCGTGGCTTTTGCTTTACCAAGACATGAATGACCTGGTTCTCATGATTCATGCGAATATTTTTCAGGCGCTGATAAAGTTTCTGTACCGATAATCTCTTTTTCTCTATGTTTGCAGAGGCAGCAGGGTTCCCACCTTTCTTTGTGTTACATTCATATTTTCGGCTTAGACGCCTCTGCTCTCTCCTAAGCCGCTTCTCAAGTCGTTTGACCTTTGAAGTCTTATTGATATTTTGAAACATCGCTCCTGTACTAACAAAAGCTAGTTTCTTTATCCCTAAATCAATGCCAATACCTTCTGTCTCAGAATGATGGCTGTTCTCGGCATCATTATGATAAGAGGACGTTTCCTGAATTTCTGCGGTAACCGACACATAAAACCTTCCAGCCTCATGGGAGACATAGCCATTCTTGATATGGACCCCTCGCGGCAAATAACCGAATTCTTTCAGTCTTACCTGTTTCAGTGTTGGAATCATCATCTTATGACGCCAAATCTTCCAAGCCCCAGAATTATTTCTGGGGAAATACAGCTTGACATCTTGACGCGCTTTCTTTTTAAAGCGTGGAAAACTTGTCTTTCCTGCAAAAAAACGGTTAAACGCACTTTCTGCATTCATCAAGATTTTTTTACGTGCCTTAGCACCACATTGATTCAGCCAAGGAAATTTCTTTTTCAGCTTATGATTAACATATTTATCGAAATCGTACGCTGAAACAAAATGGTTCTGATGTTCATCCCGTATTCCGCGTTGGTACAGATGGTACAGCTTTCGATTATAGGCAATATAGGCATTGTATAGGAATCGACATATACCAATAGATTGTATAATCTTTTCCTTCTGGGACCTCGTTAGCTGAATTTCCGTTTTAAATGCCTTGAGCAAGTTCCTCATCTCCTCTTATCTGGTGGAGATTTCTTCACAAACGCTAAAAACGATAAGAGAGCTTAGAGATGCCTTCGTTTATGTATTTTACCATATGATTTCATTTTTTGTATATCAAAATGGCGAATGTTTCACGTGAAACATTGCAATTATCAAACAGTAAAATCTTCGGGCAAGATAGATTTGCCTTCTTCATCACAGGGTTTTACCAATAACTCCAACAGGCGCTCGAGGTCATCTTCTGAATAGAATTCAATCTCGATGCGGCTTTTTTTCTTTCCCGGACGGATGTTGACCTTCGTGCCGAAGAATTCATGGAGACGGTTCTCCGCGTCCTGATAAAAGGCATCTGCCTTTTCTCTTTCTGCCTGCCCGGCCTTCTTTTCTCCCTTTTCCGTCAAGGTCTTGAGGTAATCGGGATTTTCGAGCAGTCTGCGGACGAATTCCTCTGCCTGACGCGAGGAAAGATGATTGGCGAGGATGTACATGGCAGCATCAAGCTGCAGCTGTACATCCTTGAGGGAAAGCAGCGGTCTGGCCTGTCCCATGTGCAGGTCGCCGGCAATCAGCATGTTCTGGATGCCTTCGGCAAGGTCCAAAAGGCGCAGGGAGTTGGCGATATGCGGGCGGCTGCGCCCGACCTTCTTCGCGAGCATCTCCTGGGTCAGATTGAAGTTCTTCATGAGAAAAGCATACGCTTCTGCCTCTTCAATGATATTGAGATTTTCGCGCTGGATGTTCTCAATCAAGGCAATTTCGCTGATTTCGGCGTCGTTATATTCTCTCACAAGTGCGGGCACTTTTTCAAGTCCTGCCTGACGGGCAGCGCGCAGACGGCGCTCGCCGGCGATGAGTTCATAGCCTTTCTCCGGCAGGCGGCGCACGATGAGCGGCTGCAGGATGCCATACTGCTTAATGGATTCGGCAAGGTCCTGCAGGGCACTTTCGTCAAAATTCTGCCGCGGCTGGTAGCGGTTGGCCTGAATCTCCGCTGCAGGGATTTCCTGCACCTGGTCTTTGGCCGGCGTAATCTCGCGGTTCTTCAAAAGAGCCCCGAGCCCCTTGCCGAGACCCCCATGAGCCTTACTTGCCATGAGCCATCACCTCTTCTGCCAGTTTCATGTACGTGTCCGCGCCCTTTGAACGCTTGTCGTAATAAAGGATAGGCTCGCCGTAAGACGGGGCCTCGCTGAGACGTACCGTGCGCGGAATCATCGTCTGATAGACGAGACTGCCAAAATTCTCGCGGACCTCAGCCACGACCTGCTCAGCCAGGCGCGTGCGGCCATCGTACATCGTCATGAGCACGCCCTCTACCTCAAGATGAGGATTGAGATTGGTGCGCACGAGCTCAATCGTATTCATGAGCTGGGATACACCTTCCAGCGCATAGAATTCGCACTGAATCGGCATGAGCACCGAATCCGCGGTGGCCAGCGAATTGAGCGTCAAGAGACCCAGCGACGGCGGGCAGTCGATGAGGATATAATCGTACGTCTCAACAACCGGTTCGAGAGCGCGTTTCAGGCGCGTCTCACGCGAAATTGCCGCGACCAGTTCCACTTCCGCACCGGCCAGCTCGATATTGGCCGGCAGTACATCGACGCCAAACTCCGTCTTGACGATGGCGTCATGCACATCGGCGCCATTGATGATGACCTGATAGATGGTCATATCGAGTGCAGATTTATCAATGCCATAACCACTCGAGGCATTGCCCTGCGGGTCGCAGTCAACGAGCAGGACCTTTTTCCCCTTCGCTGCCAGACAGGCCGCGAGATTCACCGATGTCGTCGTCTTGCCGACCCCGCCCTTCTGATTGGCTACCGCAATAATCTTTGCCACGAACTTCACCACTTTCTTTAGATTGATTCAACCTTCAGCATAACTATGTATGCCCATCATGTAAACAATCACACAGAATTCCTTGTAAAAGCCTGCCAGAATCAGTATAATTGTTACATTGTAACATTTATGTAAGCGTCAGACTCGCACTGACTGCTCGTTTCCTTATATCATAATATGAAATCGTGAAAAATGCCATTGTTTCACGTGAAACATTTTAAATTTTTACAAGGAGGTCGATGATATGCCTGTTTACAATGCACCGCTCCTGCAGATTGACCCCAAAGAGACGCGCCGTTATGCCGGTCTCATGCGTGCCAAGAACTTCGATGAGCGCCTGATTGAAGAGGCCTGCCAGGATGCCCGGCTCTTAGCCGAGCCCCGCGGCATCTGGCAGCTCTACGATTACGACTGCGAAAACCAGATTGTCAAAGCAGAGCCGCCCTTCCATATCGAGGGTAAGAAAATCGGCAAACACCTCGTCGGCTGCGATAAGGTCATCCTCTTGGCCGTCACCGTTGGCGATGGCATCGAAGAGATGGTCACCAAGCGCTTTGCCGATGGCGAATATGCCTCGAGCGTCCTTTTAGACGCGGCTGCGACGACCGCGGTCGAACAGCTGGCCGACGGCATGGAAAAAGCCATCAAGCCGAAAATGGCCGCACAAGGCTACGGCATGCGCTGGCGTTTCAGTCCCGGCTATGGCGACTGGCCGCTCGAACAGCAGCCCGAGCTCATCCGCACGACAAAATGTGAGACCATCGGCATCTCGCTGTCTGAATCAAAAATGCTCGTGCCGCGCAAGAGTGTCACGGCCATCATCGGCTTATATAAGGAAGTCAAGGGCACAGAAAGCCTTCAGCACTCCCCCAGCGGCTGTGCGGCCTGCGATAAAGTCGACTGCCCCTCACGCAAGCCTCTGAAATGACCTGCTGAGAAAAAACAAAGCATATTGACATCTAATTCATACTAAATTAATATGTATATATAACTTTATATCTTTGAGCTTGATATTACGAAATGCCTGAAGGAGTTTTTGCCATGATTCATATTTTTGACGGTGCCATGGGCACCATGCTGCAGGCCGGCGGCCTTGAGCCAGGCGGCTGCCCCGAACTCATGAACATCGACCACCCTGAAGTCGTCCAGCATATACACGAAGCGTATATCGAAGCCGGCGCAACCATCATCGAGACGAATACCTTCGGCGCGAGCCGCCTCAAACTCGACCACTACGGCCTTGAGGACCGCGTCGAAGAACTCAATACCGCCGCTGTCCGCATTGCCAAAAAGGCCGCCGGCACGCGTGCCAAAGTCGCCGGCTCCATGGGACCGACAGGCCGTTTCATCAGCCCGCTCGGCGATCTCGACTTTGAGGATGCCTATGCCTGCTTCAAGGAACAGGCCTCAGCCCTCGCCAAAGCCGGCGTCGACTTCTTCATCATCGAGACCTGCATCGATATTCAGGAAATGCGCGCTGCCCTGCTCGCAGCCAAGGAAGCAGCACCAAAAATTCCCGTCATCTGCCAGCTGACCTACAGCGACGATGGCCGCACGGTTACGGGCACGGACCCGCAGTCGGCCGCTATCATCCTCTCCCATATGGGCGCGGACATCATCGGCGTCAACTGCTCGCTTGGACCGGAGCAGCTCGTGCCAGTCGTCAAGATTCTTGCCGAAAACTGCAGCTGTCCGATAAGCGTCCAGCCAAACGCCGGCATGCCGCAGCTCGTCGACGGCGTGACGCATTTCCCGATGGGGCCTGAGGACTTCGGCAGCTGGGCCCCGAAACTCCTCGAAGCCGGTGCCACGTACCTTGGCGGCTGCTGCGGCACGACGCCGGCCCATATCAAGGCACTGGCCGCGGCCCTCAAAAATGCCAAAGAACCGGAGCGTCCGAAACAGCCCAAACGCCTGTGGCTCGCGAGCCGCAGCAAGTCCGTCTGCGTCGACAAAGACCTGCCGACTGTGCTGATTGGCGAACGCATCAACCCGACCGGCCGCAAGAAGCTCGCTGCTGAGATTCGCGAAGGCTCGCTGCTCTCCGTCAAGAAAGAAGCCGTCAATCAGGTCAAGGCAGGCGCAAGACTGCTTGACGTCAACATGGGCGTTGCCGGCATTGATGCCGTAAAAGCCATGAAACAGGCCGTAACTGAGATTGCCCAGCTCACCGATGCCCCGCTCGTCATCGACACGAGCGACCCTGAGGCCCTCGAAGCCGGTCTGCGCGCCTATCCGGGCCGCGCTCTCATCAACTCCGTCACGGCCGAAAATGACCGCATCAAAGGCTTCCTGCCGCTTGCCAAGAAATACGGCGCCGCGATTCTCTGCCTGCCTATCACGGAAGACGGCGTGCCCAAAGCCGCCGAAGAACGTCTCAAGGCGGAAGAATACATCATCCAGAAAGCGAAGGAACAGGGCCTTGACGACGGTGATTTCCTGCTCGATGCCCTTGTCATGACCGTTTCGGCCGACAAAAACGCCTGCCGCGAGGTCTTAAAGACCCTGCAGCTTTACCGCGAACACCTCGGCTATCCTTCAACCATGGGCCTTTCGAACATCTCGTTTGGCCTGCCGAACCGTCCGCTCATCAACAGCACCTTCTTTGCCATGTGCCTCGCCGCCGGCCTCGATGCGCCAATCATGAACCCGTATGATGAATCCATGCAGAAAGCCCTCAAGGCCAGCGCCGCCCTCCTCGGCCATGACCCCTGCGGCCTCGCCTTCAGTCAGGACGAAGCCAATCTCGCCGTGCCGAAAAAAGCGGCTGTCATGAAGACGACCGACCTGCCCATCCTCGATGCCATCAAGCAGGCTGTCATCGAAGGTGAAAAGGACATCATCGTCGGCCTCGTCGTGCAGGCTCTGCAGGAAGGCAAGACCGGCAACGAAATCACCGAGAACGGCCTGACCGCTGCCATGACAGAAATCGGCGAAGACTTTGGTTCCGGCCGCATGTTCCTGCCGCAGGTCCTTTTGTCTGCCGAGACCATGCGCGCAGCCTTCAATAAACTCAAAGAGCTCATCCCTGCCAGCGCTGAAGCTGACAAGGGCACTTTCGTCATCGCGACCGTCAAGGGCGATGTCCATGACCTCGGCAAGAACATCACCGGGGCCCTGCTCGCCAATTCCGGCTTCAAAGTCATCGACCTCGGCAAAGACGTCGAAGCTGATACGATTGTCGATGCTGCCTTAAAGCAGAATGCCGACATCGTCGGCCTCGCCGCCCTCATGACGACGACCATGCCGCAGATTGACAAGGTCATCGACAAGCTCCACAAAGCCGGAGCCCGCGCCAAAGTCATGATTGGCGGTGCCGCCGTCACCCAGGACTACGCCGACACCTGCGGCGCCGATGCCTACGCCGCCGACGGCGTCAAAGCCGTAAAGCTCGCCAAAGCCATCGTAGGCGCTGAATAAAGCCAGATGCAAAAGGAGCCCGTTCCCTATCATCATGATAGGAAACGGGCTCCTTTATTATATCCGTATAATGCTCAGGCAATCAGAACAGGACTTTTGCCAGATGCAGATAATCAGGATCAAGGATCTTCTTGTTGTTGACAGCATCGTGCAGGTCAATCGAGACGACGCGGCCTTTGCTGTAGCCAAAGACGATATCGGACAGGCCCGAAATCAGAGCAAGAGCAGCCTGCTCACCGAGCTGGCTGGCGCGGACGCGGTCGATGACCGACGGCGAGCCGCCGCGCTGGATGTGACCGAGAACCGATACACGCGTATCGAGCTTCGTCTTTTCGGCAATGTACTGGCCGATTTCCTGACCAGAACCGGCACCTTCTGCCACGACGACGAGGATATAGCGCTTGCCCTTCTTATACGCTTCCGACATATTCTCGCAGATAGCATCGAGGTCGTATTCCTCTTCCGGTACGAGGATGTACTCAGCACCGCCCGAAATGCCCGAGACGAGTGCGAGCCAGCCGCAGTTGCGGCCCATGACCTCGAGGACGATGACACGGCGGTGTGCCGAAGCCGTATCACGCAGTTTGTTGATGGCATCGATAATCGTGTTGGCAGCCGTATCGCAGCCAATCGTGTAGTCGGAACCCCAGACATCGTTGTCAATCGTGCCCGGCAGACCGACAATCGGCATGCCCGTTTCCTTCGAAAGCAGCGATGCACCGCGCAGCGAGCCGTCACCGCCGATAATGCAGAGGCCCTCAATGCCGCGGTCCGTCAGATGCTTATATCCCATCATGCGGCCTTCCGGCGTCTTCCAGCGTTTGCAGCGTGCCGTGCCGAGGAACGTACCACCACGCTGGATGATATCACTGACGTCCTTGGACTGCATCTCAAACATATCCTCTTCCAGCAGACCATGGTAGCCGCCGCGGATGCCCCATACCTTGACACCCTCGTACAGTGCAGTACGAACGACAGCACGAGCTGCTGCGTTCATGCCTGGGCTGTCGCCGCCGCTGGTCAATACTGCAATACTTTTCAACATAATGGAAGTCCCCCTTGAATTGAGAATTGCTAGCGTTTTTGATTGAATCAACGTCATAACATGACATTTACCATTTTTTATAATACCATAAAAAGGCCGAAGAAAACAGGGATACTGGTAACTTTTTCGGACCAGACGAAACCTTGACAAATCCCCGTGATAATGATAGATTTTAATTAGATGCTGTGCAACTGACGGAAGTGGATGACCACAGGGAGCACAGGGAAGAAGAGCCGACCGTCTGGGCACCGCCTGGATTTGTGTCGGCCTTTTTGTATGGAAAAAAGGAGTATAGGTGAAAATGAACGAACTGGAACTCAAATACGGATGCAACCCGAACCAGAAACCGGCCCGCGTTTTCATGGAAAAAGGTGAACTGCCCTTCGAGGTCCTCAATGGCCGTCCGGGCTACATCAATCTGCTCGATGCCATGAACAGCTGGCAGCTTGTCCGCGAACTGCGCGAGGCTACGGGTCTGCCGGCAGCTGCCTCTTTCAAGCATGTCAGCCCGGCTGGTGCTGCTGTCGCCGTTCCCCTCTCCGAGACGCTGCAGAAAGTCTATTTCGTTGAAGGTGTCGAGCTTTCCCCGATTGCCACGGCTTATATCCGTGCCCGCGGCGCTGACCGCATGAGCTCCTACGGCGATTTCGTCGCCCTGTCCGATGAATGCGATGCCCAGACGGCTTCGTTCCTCAAACGCGAAGTTTCCGACGGCATCATCGCTCCGTCGTATTCGCCGGAGGCTCTCGAAATCCTCAAATCAAAACGCAAGGGCACATACCTGATTCTGCAGATGGACCCTTCGTATGAGCCGGAAGAATTTGAACGCAAACAGGTCTTCGGCGTCACGTTTGAACAGAAGCGCAACGATGTCAAGATTACGGAAGACTGCCTCAAGGATATTGCGACGAAGAACCACGACCTGCCCGAAAGCGCGAAGCGCGACCTGCTGATTGCCCTGATTACGCTCAAGTACACGCAGTCCAACTCCGTCTGCTACACGAAGGACGGCCAGGCCATCGGCATCGGCGCCGGTCAGCAGAGCCGCGTTCACTGCACGCGCCTCGCCGGCACGAAAGCCGACAACTGGTTCCTGCGCCAGAGCCCGCAGGTCCTGAACCTCCCGTTCAAACCGGAAGTGCGCCGTCCGGACCGCGACAACGCCATCGACGTCTACATCGGCGAAGAATGGGAAGACCTGCTCGAGACCGATGACTGGAAACGCGTCTTCACGGAAAAACCGCCGGTCTTCACGCGCGAAGAAAAGAAAGCCTGGCTCAAGAAAGAGACGGGCGTCTCCCTTGGCTCGGATGCCTTCTTCCCGTTCGGCGACAATATCGAGCGCGCCCACAAGAGCGGCGTAACCTACGTTGCCCAGACGGGCGGCTCCATCCGCGATGACAATGTCATCGAGACGGCCGATAAATACAACATGACGATGGCCATGACGCACATTCGCTTGTTCCATCACTGATATTTCACGAGAAGAACACGAGCCCCGGTCCAGCAGGCCGGGGCTCTTTTATGCGCCGGGATTTTTGTCGCCATGAGCCAGAGCTGAGCGATACGCAAAATTCGAATAAGTCTTTTACCATTGCCCCCATTTGCGCTACAATAGGGAGTAGAATATATGAGTGTACTGCGGCAACACATGCCGTAACCTGCGCGATGAGAAATGAGGCGATTGTATGTTTTTTCAGAAATTCGGAGCACTGGCCATGGTGCCCGTGCTCGTAGCAGCAGCGCCTGCCTATGCCGAATGGCACGGCAATGCCCATATCGAGACTGTTGAGGTGACGGGCAGCTATCTGACGGATGACATCTCGGAGGCGGGGCTCAAGAAGGCCCGCGAAGAAGCGCACAAGGACGCCCTGCGCCTGGCAACCGAGAAGGCCGGCGTCTTTGTCCAGAGTTATTCCAAGACACACAATCAGGTTCTTACTGAAGATGAGATTCAATCCATCTCTGGCAACATCCTCGCCGTCCAGAACGAGTCGTATGCAATGAGCAAGACAAACGACGGCTACACGCTCGTCACCTGCCATCTGACGGCCTACATCCAGCTCGACCAGGTCGACCTCAACCAGGCCATCCAGCAGATCAACATCGAGGGCGAGAACAGGGAGCTCAAGGCCGTCATCGAAGGCCTCAAGCACAGCCAGGGCAAGACAGGCGAGCTACCATACGGCACGGCTTACTTCCAGAAATTTGCCCAAAACAGCTCCCTGCTCAAGAAGGTCTGTGACGTAGGCTACGATGTCGACAGCGTGAGCTACGACAAGGCGACGGGCCTGATCCGCTACAACCGGTTCACAAGAGCCGTGGACGATGATCAGCTCTATGCGTTCCACGTCGAGCTCTCCTATCCGGATAATACCGAACGCATCTACAAGATCACAAAGATCACCGAGAAACCGTTCCAGACCGTCGAGTTGAAGTTCAAAAACGCGCGCACGACCATGCTGCCGATTGCTACCTATTCCACTGACGACTACTATCGCCGCCTGGTCTGCAAGCAGCTGCAGCTGCCCGAGTACGCTCATCTCAAGCAGCCGGGCTGGGGCCCAATCCCTCTGCTCGACCCGCCGCTCTACACCGATAAGCTCAACATGAAGCGCATCGATGGCATGCTCTACTGCTCGCTGGCCGATACCGAGGACGGCCTCGCCAACTTGCTCTTCCCGAGTTTCGCCGTCCGCTACGACCCACAGCGCAAAGTCCTCGAAGAGGCCGATATCCTCTACACCGACAGCTGGATCCCCGCCAGAACGGAATATCTCGCCGCCATCCCCTACCTTGACTTCCTCTACCACGACGGTGACTTAGAAAATCCCTGATCACCATCAACAGGCCAGCCTACACATTACAATGAATAAGCCAAATAAAAAGGGGCTGTGAAATAACCGACCCCTAGAATCAAAACCACCAGTTAAACTGGTGGTTTGCTCTGGCCCTATAAGGGCCAATTACCTGTGGTAGCACCTTAAAAGGTGCACTGAATCGGTCTGACAATCACACTTTTATCACGGGCTGCCCCCTACTCGGGGGCACTTTTATTTGCCAGACTTACTCTTGCTACCCGTAAACGGGTCTACAAATTCTTTCAGACTCAGCTGGTCTGCCATAATATCATCTTGCAGCTGGTTCTTGATATATTCCTTAATCGCTTTTTCGTACTTTCCTACGGTATCAACATAATATCCTCTGCACCAAAAGTGTCGATTCCCATACTTATACTTCAAATTTGCATGCCGGTCGAATATCATCAAGCTACTTTTACTCTTCAAATATCCCATAAAGCTTGATACACTCAAATGCGGCGGAATCGTTACTAACATGTGGATATGATCTGGACAGCATTCTGCCTCTAATATCTCTACTCCTTTCCTTTCACACAATTCTCTTAAAATTTTTCCTACATCTATTTTTATCTGCTTATAGATAATTTGACGCCTATACTTTGGTGCAAAGACAATATGGTATTTACATCTCCATTTACTATGTGATAAACTTTGTTCGTCATCCATTGACATGCATCTCCTATGTTAATTTTTGTGGTTGTCAGGCCACTTATAGTTTATCACAGGAGATGCTTTCCTTTTCTCTAAGATCTTTTTAACTACCCCCAGTTGAACTGGGGGTTTTGTCATGCCTAATCGGCGCACAATAAATCGCAGAAAGCAGCCTGAAATGGCTGCTTTTTTTGATAAAATCCACCTGTGTGTTTCCCGCGAAACTGAGGAATATCGCCAGTTAGAGAGTAGGGGATAAAATTCGAATCGATAGAAATCGATGTATACAGGATTTTCGTAAAAACCAGAAGTACTGTTTCATGAGCCCAGTAATATCAAGGCTTCTGGGATTCGGACTTCCGATAAGTTTAAATTGGAGATTGTCCTTTATTTGCGGACGTAGAAATCTGATAATCAAAAATAAGTGTATTTTATATTTGTTTGACAATTCACATTAAAGAAATAGTTGATATTAAATTATATCCATACAAATATGTA